>Ga0099826_10000799_pt1 | contig 16804 bp, 9 predicted proteins | sample Mtrugardesep15_FD_76830 | JGI IMG/M metagenome (GOLD analysis project Ga0099826, IMG submission 76830) | Root nodule microbial communities of legume samples collected from California, USA - M. trunc garden sep15 | ecosystem: Host-associated > Plants > Roots > Nodule | place: USA: California... | reverse complement strand
TCAATGTTGACTTACTAACTGATCAGCAAGCATCAACACCGACTTCAATGTTAACTTCCGGTTGCAATAATTGAACAGATCTTCCAGACTGGGTCCAAGAAGATCAATTGCCATCACATTGTACTCTCCCTCAACTCCAAACCACTTCAGGTGAGGAACCCCCGCTGCAAATAAGGAACCAAGTTTGATTAGTCAAAAAGAAACTTCTCAATTGTTTTCTGAAACAAATGGTTCTGATTGCATCATTCCAATAACTTTAGATTATGGACGTCAATGAATCAATCAGACTGTCCACCAAACTCGAGAAAAGAAACACGCACACGTACAAATAATGGAGAAACCATTTCCAAGTGAAACTCTAGCGTTAGCAATTAGTTATACTTTTCACTACTGAAATCGGTAAAGAGAAATAGCAACATTGACTTACTTCCTCCTTGAAGAAGCATATACAATTTTGATTCATAGTGAAGTTGTGGATGCTTGGTCTTCACAGGTTCCTGGAAAATTTTCAGGGGCAGGAGATGATAGTTAAGAATCAAAAACGCGGAATATCATAAGCAGACTAATATCATTAACTGATATGATAAACTTCTGAAAACAAGGCAAAAGAAAGAGCGTGATGAATGATCTAAGATATACTACAACACAAATGTTAGCCACAGTTTGCATCCATAGAGAGATAATATAGCTTTTCAAATGTCACTGCAATCCATAAAGTCATTCTTAATGGTTTCTTGTAATCCATCTGTATTGCTCCCACCATTGTCCCAAAGTTAACAAAAGAGCGTAAGATATTTACCCCAACAATAATCTAAAACTAAAATTAAATCCGATGCATTTTTATCTGAACACACTTATAGCATCGATAAAAGAATATATGACAGTTCAAACTTCATCTTCAGAAGTAACAATGTCTACAACATGGAATTCATAAACACCACCTTTGGCACACAAAAATTCTAAAGTTTATAAAATACATGTTCCACGGAGTAAATCAAAGTGGAATGATCCTACATATACACACAGCTAAGATAGTAAAAATGCAATTACAAACAGCAACACAGTCATCAATCTCAAGAAGTTTATGAAATAATTCAATAACTAATCATTTCGTCTGGTCGAGACACAACATAGGGCTAAAAACTTCATGAGAACTTAACATACCAGCTTAACAGCAACCTCCTCCCCAGTTTGTACATTAACAGCTGATACAAAAAAGAGAAAGAAATTATCAACAATAATATAAATCAATAACACCAAAAAGAAATATTAAATTTAATAATTCAAAAGATAAAGAAACATGAAACAAACCTATATAAAGCTCCCCAAAAGACCCACTTCCAATTTTCCTCCCCATTTTAAACTTCCCAGCAATCACATGATCCATCTTGAACTGACCCTTCAAAACACCTATATCCACTAACTGCAGAAACCCTTTTCTTCTCAGATTTATTCCCAATTCAGCACCTAATTGTGCATAAAGGGGTTAAAAATTCAAGCTTTATTCAATAATCCACTACCCCCAATGAGATTACCCACGCTATTCGTCTAATTAATCGTGAAACACTAGTAAGGGGTGAATTCGAAAAGGGTAAATAAAAAAGGAGCAAAATTTACACAAATTGTAACGCCCCAAACAATGAAGATGAAGATTTTATTATAATTGAGAATAATTATACAAGAAAATCTTCCCCAACTACATTATTTTGACAGAAATTGCCCAAATGAATCACCGAAGAGCACCGATTGAAACCCTAATTTTGAGAGAACTTGACCGCATTGACCCCAGAAAATAAAATGCTAATGGGTATCGACAACAAGACAAAAAGAAAACTTTTTATGAATAAATAAAATGAAAAGCAAAATAATATATATGTGTATGAAGAAGATTGAGAGATAGAGGGTATGGTTAATGAGGTATGAACAAGGGTAATTCCACAAATTATTAAACTATGAACTTTAGAGAGAGAAAGAATGAGAAGAGAAAGGCTGGTAGGTGATTTGGTTGCATTTTCATTTTTTTTGGATAAATAGTCACTTTGGTCCCGACTCTTTTATCTCGTTGTCATAAAGATTTTTGACTCATAATTAAATACAAAGTAGTCGAATGTACATTTTCGTTATCGGTTTAGTCTGACATTAAAAACTTATGTTAACTAATAATGTGGCGTAGGGGCTAAAATGAAAGTAGAAAATTGTCACTTTGGTTCCTGAATCGAAAATCAATCTCCTTAAATACAAATCCCTAAATCTCTAGTTTAATTCCAAAATACTATATTAATAAATGTTGTATATATATTTGTTTGTTAAGGTCTTACACATAGTTCTCTTAAAAATAAAAAAGGTTTTACACATAGTAGTTCACACTTCAGAGTAACACCAGCTAGCATAGTTGAACTTGACGTAACCTATAAGAAACTTATTATAGAAATATATGTATCAAAAGTCGTGCAGATAACTTTTTAAAAGTTAAATTATCATATTTTTCAATGCAAAGTTACTCATTTTAAATTCTTTAACATATGTCTTAGGGTACAAGTTAACATGACCCTATCCAAAATTTAGAAATACTAATAGAAGTGAAACGTGTATGACTTAAGAAAGAAAAAAAAGTGAACGTAAAATATTCGCAATATACTAATTGATTGATACTAGCTTTAATATTGTCCTTTGTGAGTATCAATTAAAAAGTAAGTAACGAAATGGATTCACTCAAAATTGATATGAATTTGATCTTGCCATGTGGGAGTGGGATTATTTTTTTGAGAGACCATAGTTGATTGGTTAATAATTGTAGTTGATTAAAAGAGAGGAAGATGAGTCTTCTATAGCTTATAGAGATAATAACACACAAAGGTGGGAGTTCAAACTCTAAATTTTCTACTTCTATGTCATTGAATCAAGAAGTTCATATAATAATGCAATAGTTATAACCAAAAAGTCAGCATTAACAAATTACCATGTATTAACCAAAATTCAATAAATTTCAATTTACACATATAAGTATCACAAACATCTGCACATGCCCTTCAATAGAGACAGTGAGGAACCACATCTCCACTGTCATCATCCATTGGGATAATGTAAAAGAATACACACAAATATACACGTTTTTTTAACAATATATAAATAAATGAATATACATTGTGTCACATGATTTACAACAGACAACGAATAATAAATTTACAATTCTATATAGTTGTGGTGTGACCAACAAAACTTGCAAGATTGATCTAAACTGTGTTGAGGCTAATCAGTTAATTCTAGACATAATACTTTCTTCCAGCCTTTTCCTCAAGTGATCAATCCTGTAATCATTAATGTTGCCAAGAACAGCCCAAATGTGGAATAACATAAAAGATTATACTCCTAAATTCACAGGATTGAGTTATGGGCTCCTAAACTTTGAGATACTTCTAATTTGAGTGTCAAGGGCTTTATAAACTTCACTGACTAGGTGGATTGCTTGGCGACACTTCTGAAGTATCAGACACCTGGGAAGTCTCCAACTCGTCGTCTATTATGTCACCCCGGTTTGATTGGAAGAGAAGAGTTAGTATTACAAGCAAAAGAAAAATTTGAATTTTGAAGGAAACAAAATGTTAAAAAGAAAGTAAGCTTACCAAACAACGACTTGACAGATGGCTTCCTCTTCGATTTGGAGGTTTTCTTCAACTCAGCTGCAAAGCAAGAGAAAAGCAAAATCAACAAACACATGACAATAATCATCAACTACCACAACATTCTAAATGTATCATACAGTATCCATGAACACGCAAAAGAACCAAATATTTTGTAGGGAGAAAAGAAGTGATAAAGGAAACACTAGAAAAGGCAAGCAATAGAGAAGAATGGGTGAATAAATATATATTTTACGTCTGGCTAAGTATAGAAAGTAAAGAGACATTCGAATCTTACATGGTTTAACACAAAATAGAGAAAACAACATTGTTAGGCACGTGATTCAGCTCTACACACCAGGGGTCATAACATGTTTTTACGTTTGAAATATCGTAAGAGACATGGAATCATAATTCTCCCCAAAATTAACCTATATTCCATCGGCCTCTAAATCATGGGCGATAAGTCCTCATGTTTATGAAGAAAGGAATAGAAGAACCGGGAATAGAATTGTGTTTGGAGAAGTCTGGGAAAGGGAATAGTGTAACACAAAAATTAGGTGGCAGCACGACATTGAAAGGGATGTGTAGGGAGCATGGAAGAGGGGGGATATGCGGGAGTATTGGATCATCAGCTAATCAGGGGTTGCTGGAAGCATTTTTCCTTATGCAATACTTTCTTCTTTATATTCTGCATCTTCTGTTCTTGTAAGGAACTATTCTCTATAGCTTTTGTCAGTTCAATGGCTAACAACATATCGATCTTAGATTAAATGAAATATCTCTCAAACAAGAATAATAGCTACAACCATACAACAACTACACAATATAAATTTGTAGCATGCATAATTAACATTATAGTAAACTAACACTCATAAGTAAAATAGAAAAAAGAGATGTACCCATCCCAGGAACTTGATAGTCGTTAACAATTTCAAAGTTCTTGTACGTGTATCCCACAAAATTTATGTCCTTAGATGAAAGCATCTGCAACATCACAATAAACAAGACAACACAGAATGAGTAAAATGGAACATATAGGAGAGGGATAAACACAACCAACAGATTAGAAACATGAAGATCAAGAACAATAAGACAGCAAGCAAAAAAGTGTTAAAGTCTTGACAGATATCAGACAAATACACACCCTTGAAAGGGTTGTTGTGATTCGGTTGAAAAATTACACCAATACTTTGATGTGTGGAGAAAAATTAGCATCAATCAAAACCAAGTAGATCACAAATAATAAAATAAGATAAAGGAGAAGAAGAAAATATGGCGATAATGTTCACCTAATTTGGCCCAAATTTGACCTACGTATGGAGGAGAGAGAGATCTCCAGTTCATTATCAATGAGTTCTTTACAAAGAGAAAACCAAAAGGTTACAAGAAATTAGTTTTCAACCGTAAACCCTATTTTCTACCATTGTCCCAAATCTCTTCCTATGGCTAAAAGACTCAATGATTTCACTCCAAATCCTATAATCTACCCTGAAATCCCTCAAACCTTTAGCCTATTGGTTCCCTTTTTTGGTCTCTCCAGGTTTGCCTTTTTCCACACTCAAAATTGTGTTGAAGCTGCCTCTTTTGCGGCCATGCACCTCCCCATGGTTCTGTGCGCCTTGCGCGTGGGACAGAGGCAAAGCCATGTGTTCCGCGCATGGGGCTATACACCCCGTGCATGAGAAAGAATCGCGATATTAAGGCATATTCAACAAGGGCAATCAATGACTTGCAGCTTCCTAAAAACTTAAGGAAAAAGCGCATTCATGTCACATCTCAAATTTTCAACAATGAATCGTGCAATATTTAGGCACGGGTCATGTCATAATTATGAGGAAAAAAATGTATGACAATTGCGAATATAGAAACAAAACACGTAAGACTACCTTTCTCCATGGACCGCCGGATCTTGATGATGAATGTGTTTGGCTGTCAGACTGCGGATGCAACAATGTAAAAGGAAGATGACTTAGCAAGGTGAATGAACTTGAATGAATAGAAATACAAAAAAGAAACAATCTGAAATATTCAAATACCTCTTCAAACTTTTCAAAATTTTGAGTATCTAACTCGTCGTTGACTTCAGGAGTAAATGCAGCTTCCATTTGATACAACTTTTCCCATTGAACACCTTCAAAGAATGGATGAGACTGCAGAGTAATGCAACATAAGTGTAATTTTTATATTCAAATCTCTTGTAACATATTCAATAAATTAGAAAAGGACACACCATACGACACCTTTATTTCAACCGCACCATTTGACCCCAACCTTTGGTTGACATTACACAAAAGCTTACTTATAAGATCTGTGGCCTCCGGAGATAGCCTTGCTTCTTCGGGAAACTTCAAGTGAGACTTCCAGTTTACTATCTGCATAAAATAGGAAGGTAGATAACTTTATTTAGCTATACCAAATTTGAGATCTCTAAATCACCATGTATACAATCATCAAACCATTCCAGATGAACGGTAACACATAATATGCTAAAGTAAAACTCGATAAAACATGGACATAAAATATTGAATATGAAAAATTAATGCTGACGTCTATTTTTCGCTTGAACAACCCTCTCAGGTTTCCATACTCTCAATATACCTAATAACAGACAAGATGACTCATAGCTCCTGATAATACAAGTTCCATTTCAATAAACAAAACATTTATTATCAAATTACCAACGGAGAAAATCACTCGGTTAAGATTACTATCAATGAAAGGTTTATCATGCCACAACATGACCAGGTCCCATGCCAGTACGTACTACGATTTCAACCAATGACAGATTCATCAAGCCATATATCATAAAAAATATATTAACACAGTACAAAATGAAAGGAAAGAAAAAATTATCAGTCAGTGCATTATCTTAGATAAACAAAATGGATTATTGAGTACAACTTGTATATATAGTTCAGGGGCTAAATCAAAAGGTTTGGTAGTTTGATGTGACTATTTGCAAGTGGGTGAGAGTTTATGGGGACTAAATGCTATTTTTAAGGGTATCTTGTAGAGTTATGAAGAAGCAAAAAAGAAGGTCAAATAAATTTAAGCCTTATGTAAAACATTTATATCAAAGAGATTACCTTCCTACATGTTGACATTGGATCATCAGAATAAAAAGGTGGATATCCCACCAACATTTCATACATAATAGCTCCAAGTGACCACCTGTGAATTTAATAACAACTGTCAATCTTATATGAAATCCCAAATGCAGAAGTAAGAATCTTGAATGTAGACCCACATTACAACATTGGAAACAATCACTTTTGAATGAAAAGAACAAACTTGAAAGATATGATACAAATGCTCCATAAAGAACAAATTGAATCAATTTTAATGCCAACAAATCGCACACAGAACTTACCAATCACATTCCATCCCATAACCTTTCTTCAATAAAACTTCCGGAGCAATATAATCTGGTGTACCAACGGTAGAATAAGCCTGTGTCATTTATACAGTCACATTTACAAATTACAATACACTAATAGTAATGGATCATAGAGTGTCAATATTCATAAATACATATTGTCACGGTAATTGTAATAAATATAAAAGTGACCACGACTTAATAGTAATGAACTTACAAGTGTCCTCCTGTTTTTCTGCCAGTTTTCCAACTGTTCTTGTTGTGTACGTTTCGGAAATGCACGATCATCATTTTGTGCAGTTCCATTTGCATTCTGGCAATTAGAAAAGTCTGATTCTTCAAGTACACTACAGTCTAATGGTTTACATAGTCCAAAATCCGATAGTTTCAAGTGTCCATATTTATCAAGTAATAAGTTATCAGGTTTAATATCCCTGTAACATAACATATTGAGAAGATTAATTTCTAATGTACAATTGACTAAGTTTTTTATATTTTAAGTTGATATACAAACTGCTATAAAGAGAAATAAATCAGGCTCAAGCATCAAATAGTTTTCAGTATATTATGTTTTTGAATATTTTGTGACATGCAGCCATAACAATACTTATTTCTAGCAATCCTGCACGAAATAGTTGAATTTGACGTAGTAGAGAATGAAATCCCAATATGAAGTAAATGCTCAATTCTAGAGATACCTATGTATATAATTGTGTTTATGTATAGATTCAATAGCCAGAACTGTTTCTCCTACATAAAATCGGGCTTCGTCTTCGGTTAATGTATCCTTTCTCATAAGAAGAGTCATCATATCCCCTCCCGGTAGATACTCCATAATAAGATATAAATACTCATCATCCTGGAAAGAACAATAAAGTTTGACGATGCAATTGCTGTCAACCTCTGCAAGGAGATTCCTCTCAGCTCTAACATGTTCTACCTGAATAATTAGCAAAGATAGAAATAAGCGTGATGACTTCATTATCTTCAACACAACAGCTTCTTGTCAGTAGAATATAATGAAATAAGGCAAATGACTACAAACCTGGCCTCTTCGAAGCATCTCCGATTTCTTTAACTTTTTCATTGCATATACATGTTCTGTAGTCTTTTCCCTGCAGACTCTAACCTGCAACAAATTTCAAAATTCCAATAGAGGTACAACATTTAGTGGACGGCGCATATAAAAAATTATATACTGAAAAAAAAAAAAAAATACTAGCTGATTGCCTCATATGACTTGTGGTATAGAAGCACATAAATACCTCCCCAAATGCACCTTTTCCAATCATAGTCAACATCTCAAAATCCTCAACACCCATTTTATGCCTTTGAAGACGCATATATTCGGTTTCCTTCTTCGCTAAATATTTAAGTAGGTTATTTTGATCTTCCTCAGAGACATCAGCATCAGCCAACTTCTTTTCCAAGACGGTTCGACTGTTGCAAGTGAGGTATTAGAAAACTCTGCAGCATGCTTGCCATCACACCCAACACAGTATAGAATAAAATTCACAGACAAAACTTTTGACAGTTTTGACATGCTTTGTCCAAATGAGAAAAAGAAATAGTAATTATGAACTCATCTTAGCTCACATCTCTAAGAAAAAAAAATCAATGAACCCATCATCCACAATAATAATTCCTACTAACTTCCTTCAAAAATAATTCCCATACTAACTTATTGGTACTGTATAGAAAATATATAATTTTGTATAACAATCTAGATTGCCATATATCCTAATCCACTTGTTTCAACTATTCTTGGAAAATTCCGGTTAAAAAAGACTCACCAATCATAATATCTTCTCTTGTAGCACTTTTTGTATACTAGTAAAAAATATAATGCAGTAAAGGAAATATACAACTCTTACACTATAAAATATATAATGGGTATGAATTATGTCTTAAAAGAAGTTCAAGTTGATATCGATCAACAGTGTCAGCTATAAAAAAATTGAAGATAAGGAAATAAGAATCTCATGCAGTTTCACAAAAATCTATGTATGAGTAAAGAGTGATATTTCTCTAATTATAATGATTTCATTGTATGAAAAATAAGAGAGGTTACAAATTTAGTGTGCATTTGGCTACGCGGTGACACAACCTGATTTTGAATGAATTCATTTTGTAAAATTGATTATCGTTAAAAGTGAGTTGAATGTAAAGTGATTTATATTTAGATACATTCATATGAAGGTAGATTGAACGTTAACTTTAAGGCTAAAGTCAATTCTAGAAGCCAAAAGCTACTAGCTTCGAGTTAGAATCAATTCCAGAGAAAAAACAATTCAACACAAAAGCATCCAAACATGTCAAAATCAATTCTAAACCTTTAGAAACAATTTTGACTCTTCAAAAAGTGAAACGAAACATACAATGATACGAACATGAATGAAATGGAATATACCGTTCTTTTCTCTCTTGAAGATTCTTCATTTGTTCTTTATAATGATTCTCGATATATTGCTTAGCAGCAGCAACCTTCTGCTTGGTAACATTGGAAAGATCCGTCTCATCAACAACCGCAGTGGCATCGTCTATTCCACCATTACCATCATCCTTCTTCCTCGTTGAAGCTCTCAGTCTATCTCGCGGTTGAAACTTATGAAACCAACTCCTTGCCGAATCCATTTTCCTCACATTAACAACCACATTCAAACATTGTCATTCATTCCTTCCCTTTCTTCTTCTGCAAACAATTTCTACACTAAGCAATAATAACATCTCATAATTTTTTTTTTAAAAATAATATAGTTTTCATGCAGTGCCTTGATTATTCTGGTTGAAACATTAAGGGTGAAAAAATAGAATTGATGGATTGAAATTGGGTTTGAAAGAGGAAGCTGAGAAATCGGAATGCCGTGTAATTAATAGTTATGCAAAGAAAATTAATATGATCCTGAAAAAATCTATCTATCTATATATAGTAAATTAACTGTCAACTCAGATAGATCACTCTTTTTTTCCCACTTGATCAGACATGGTGATACATACCTCCAATTTATATATAGTTTTCCTACATTTTAAATTTGTTAAAAATGTGAAAAGTGTGTTTGAGATATTAATTCGATGAAGAACTGATATGAAATGCTAAAACAATAACACTTTGACAAAAAAAAAAAAATTGGTACAAATGCTTTGAAAATTTAGAGCCGGTTTGTTATAGCTTTTTTAATAAAATAATCATTTTTAAGAGTTTTGCATCAGTTTGTTTCAGCTTTTTAAAAAAATCAGAATCTAAAAATAGCTTCAAATGAGAAGTTGTTAAGAGCAACTTCTCAAAAAATAGATTTTTTTGATAGGAGAGAGAAAATATGATTTAAAAGATTAAACTAATTTTGTAACAAAAAAATCCCTTTTATATAGTTGTATCCAAACAAACTAGATTATTTGTTTAAAAAAAGCGATTTTTATTACAGTAAACAAACGCAAATTAGATTTTAATTTTTCATAAAATCTCTAAAATATAATCTCTAAATTATTTTATGTCAAAATTACTTTTATTTTAATCCATAACAAGCGGGCTTTTAATTTAATGAAAAAGTAGTTTCCCTTATTTGATAACGAGTTGCATTATATATGCATGAGCCATATTTAAAACCCATGTTCCTCAATTATTATACTTAAAATATGATTTTCTAATCACAATTTTACTTTGATCAAAAATAAATAAATAAGCAAAAAGTAGAAACTACCCTTTTAATTTTTAACATCTCCAAATATCAATGTTGTATTTCAACCATTTAAATACGTTAAGATCATTCTTAATCTTTTAAACCACCATTTTAGTCTTTAACTTCTCAAAGAATCGAAGAATAAGTATTCTTAAGATCATTCTTAATTTTTTAAGGAACATTATACCTCAAAAGGGACTACGATCTTAATAATCTCATTTATTTGAAAGTGACGTAAATAATCAAAGGGAATACGCTCTTAAAGCAATTCTTAATTCAGACATTACATCTAGAAATGGTTTATGGTCTTAAGAACACTTTTAATTTCAAGGAGACAGAAAAATGAGATGAAGAGAAGAAAGATTTGTCAACACAATTCAAATGGGGGGAGAGAAAAGTACTTGTCGGTGTGTGGAATGAATTATGTGAGCTCTCTTTGTCACGTGAGAAACTTTGAAAACAAGTAATTTACATAATAGATCTAATATAAAAGTATCTCAAACGGAGTACAAAAATATATTATATTAAGTACAAAAATATATAATATTATATACCAAAATATATTTCAGATAAAGTACCAAAATATATTAGATTGCATACAAAAATATTTTAGATTGCGTTCCGAAATATATTAGATTTTGTTCAAAAATATTTTAGCGAAACTTGAGGACTAGAAAAACACTTTCTAATAATGATTAAAACAATTTCTAACATATTAGATTGTGTTCCAAAATATTTTGACAAAACTTGAAAATTAAAAAAACATTTTCTAAAAATAAAACATTTTTTAATAATGATTAAATTATTTAATTTAACATTTTTAAATAAAATATATAAATATATTTTTCCGCTAGTGCTTATTCCACTTACATATGTATCCTTCACTATATAGACACTATTAAAGTATATGATATATCCGATATGAGATTTTCACTTTTTTCAATTTACACCATACTAGTTTTATTTTATCTAATACGAGAATTTGTATTTTATTCAATTTCCACACATATTTCAACGATGATAATTTTCTAGGGCTTCTTTCATTCTTTTACTTCATTAGCTAAACTTTAACTTCCTCTTGCTGTATATAAAAAAAGCGTGCCTTAAATGAAATGGTTACATCCAAACATATCTCAGAATCAAAAGAACAAAATCATCAAAAGCTGCCTATAAAAATACGAAATACGCAAAAAAAAACATATCAGCCACCGTAGAATCGACGATCTCTAAGCCCTCGGCTAGACAATTCCATCATTGATTCGTGCTACAATGGAGACTTTTATATTGATTCTTCAACCATCACAAAGAATTTTTTTTTTGACAGACTCCCGTAAAAGAAATTCATTTTAATCATGCAACATGAACACCAAATATAAAACATAGTGAACAGAAATCATAAAAACTGTCGTGACGAAATGTTACGACAACAAAAAATAGTTGAACAAATTGATTGTCTCATTTGTTTTTTTATGCTCTCGTCTCTTCTAAAACCCTTAAAATCTGAATTTAATAGAGGTTGATTTAGTTTTTAGAAGAAAAAATTTCATTACAAAATCATGAAAAGAATTCTAGGTCAAGAAAGAATGAGAAATTAAGTTATTTATACATTATATGATATAAATTATTTAATAAGATGTATGCAATCTTGTAGTTAGTTTATGATGACAGTACGTAAATACTAGTTTTTTAGTTATATTTGTGTCATTTTTGTGATGTTTTGAGAGTCAAATGCTTGTATATATGGCTCAATAGCTCAAGATTCATAAAAGAGAAATTTTGCATAAATTAGAGAAGAATGCAAGAATTTAGCTACTAGATCGTGCCACGATGGACCTGAATCGTGGCACGTTTGAAGCGTGGAATTTACCTGAAGATGCTGGAAAAATTGTGGCACGATAGATATGTAAAGTGCCACGATGGTTGAGTAAATTTGCTGCCACGTAGGATTAATGAGCAAATCGTGCCACGATGGTTTCGAAACGTGGCACGATGGTGGGCTTTTCTGAAACCCTAATGCTTTGTCTATAAAAGCCATATGGGATCAGAAGCTAGGTGTGCGATTTTGGAGACCTAAACAGAGCATAGACGACACCAGGAAGCTGAAGAACACGCAGTGGATCTCACCCAACTCACAGTTGGTTCTGATTTGTGTATGTTATATTATATCTATGTCTATTATTATGTTAGTTATGAGTAGCTAATCTTCTCGGTTGATTGAGCCATGATGAATCTATTGTGATATGTGAACCATGTAGCGAACTCTCTTTATTATTAATATTATTCGGTCTTTATTCAGAATTATTTGTGTTCATTGCTTTTCATATGATTGTTTGCATGACTATTAACCCTAGCTTCTTTCGATCACATAAATTGAGCTTAGGAGTTGAATGACTACTAACCCTAGCTTTTAATCATGAACTAGTAATTCTATTTAATTCAACATGAGGAACCTAGAGATAGAAAATTGAGGATTATGACATATGAATTAATGTTCCGACATCGCTTCCGCTGTTATTCAATCGGTTTAAGAGATTAAAAGGTTATAACCTAGGAAAGGGTTTTGAGTCAAGAGATTGATCAAAGCTAATAAATTAATCCGTCGTAAAGAATGAATAAGTGTTGAGAGTAAAGAGAGATAAACTATTTCACATAAAGCAATAGAGGATTCACTGGCTTGACCATCTGTTTTAATCTAATTATTAAACCATTTTATTTACCTTGTATTAAGTTTTATGAACCAAAATCAACTGCCTAGGGCAACCTTAATAACTTTTATACATCCTAAATAATAACTTGAATGTCGAATTGAGATTAATACAGTCCTCATGGATTCAATATTTATTACTACTTCGATAGTTTTTGGTACATTTGTCAAATATCTATCAATTTACACCTTCACAGTCACAATCTATAATGCATCATCCATGACAATCAAAACAGTAAAATCCTTAATGTGGTCGCGACCTCAACCGCGACAGTTATTTAAAACCTTGGGTATGAGTATGGATGTTTCCCTTTATTTTTGTGGGTAAACAAGGTATGTATCATCCGCGTGCAACTACAAAGACTAATCTTTGAGTCTTGTGGGATTCAAATAGACGACAAACTATCCTTAAGAGACTCACGTCAAATTAGAAGGTAAAAAGATTAAACAAAATACCTTAGTGAAGCCTCTACTTTAAAGTTGTTGCATGTTCAATGCTGGATTCGAATCCAGATATTTCATTAAGTTAAAAGAGACTTACGTCATTTCATATAAGCGATCTTATGTTATTGTAATACGTTGTTTTCTAAACTATGTTTGTCTATTTATCACATAACTCAATATGTATGTCACCCCACATGTTCATAATTTAAACTAGATCTCCAAAATGAAGAATTTCGAAATCAAATGCAAAATAAGTAATTTGATAATTAAAGCCCTCAAATCGGAGACACCAAAATATTCACCAGTCAAATGGATTTCAACACCTAATTTTAAATTTTAATAATCTAATTTCTTATAAAATTTAAAACTTCTAAAAATAAGTATTAAGGACAAATAGTAATAATAAAGAAGTAACTGCATGTGAAACAAAATAAGTGCATCAAACATCAAACTTTATTCCACCCAACCGGCACAATCTCCAAGTTGTCCTGCAAATAAAATATAAAAAGAAAGGCAAATGAAAAAAAGTATTGACAGATATAAATCACCAAAAAAAGTGAGAAAAATAAGTTCACTTAATCGAGTAATTAGTAAACATATTTTGTCTTCACAAAGAAAAGAAAAAACATATTTTGTCTGATTTTTTTAAATTAAATTAAACTTCTCCCTAAATAAAAAAAAAAACTAACAATTAAACTTTATAAAGACAATTGAAAGGTCGGTCCAACATTTAAATTAGTAATACTTACATGTGACATTGATTTTGGAGAAGCAGAAGCCGATGATGACGACGATGACGTGTCTTCGTCAACAAAATTATGATCATGATATGTGTCCGATTGTCTTGGATAAGAATTTTTCGACATGTCTTCATCAAAATTCTGAAACGAACATTTGTACCCCGGATGCCAGTCTTTGATCTTGCTTTTTATAGCAATTTTTCTTAGAACTTTATTTCTCTCATATTCCGTTGGATTCGGAAGTAACAACAATTTTATTATCTGAAATTGAAACCATATGAGATATTTTATCCACAGAAAAGAAAAGCATGGCGAGCATACAAAACATTCATGTAACCTTCTTATTGACACAACATTCTGGCTTGAGCTTGGTGAGATTGACTATATATTCTTCCCCATATATGCTACAAAGATGTGATCGAAGCTTCGCCAAATTTCGAATTTCACCATACCTTGTTCCAATATAACATAATGTAGCTATAGCTTCCTTCAAGTCTGGGGGAACTTCTCTGAACAACATTGAGACTTTAGATACAAATTTCTAGAATAAATTAAAGGTTTGCATTTCGTACTTTTGTTAAAACAATGGTGGAGTGTCTTGATCATAACATTAACAAATCACATAAGAGATAACACAGTACTAATAAATTATTATAAGAGGAGAGATGTAGTATGGTGAAACTCTCAATGTTGTTAAAATTGAATCTCAAAGGCTTGAACCACAATTGCATCTAAGCATTGTTAGAATAATCTAGAAATATATAGCAACTTCAGACTAAGTTTAATGAATATATTGACACTTATAGAAGAGTACCTTTGAGATTCAATTGAAGGAAGACGACGAACAATTAGTTTAAAAAATGGTATAATAATCTCTAGGACCCAAGACAAATTTTTATCATCAATAAACTCCACAACCTGCATAAATAACCATACATATGAATAACAATGTCCCTGTGTCAAAAATAAAAATAACTCACTGGCTTATAAATTTTAAATAGAAAAAGATACACATATAATACTTACTTTAGCACAAGTCTAAATAAAAATATTTTCACACACATACTCACATAACTATTTTTTTTTAATCAACAAATTTATTAATACCACCTATATCATACTGCAAGTCATACAATCGACGAACAGAAAAACACGACAATACAACTGGCTTGATATGGCGGTAACCTTCAACCGGAGGGATTTTGAGCCACTTTAATTTCCATTGCCAAGACAACTTTTTGATTTCCTCCACCATTTCAGTCTCCTTAATATAATTATTAAAAACCGATCATTCCTAACTTTTCAAATCACCCAAAGTGTAGTATATGCTACACAAGCCAATAACCTTTCTGAAGTCTTTTCTTCCCAACATCCCCACTTCAACAAACAAAGTGATGGAGAAAACTATAACTAAAAAGAATTTAAAAAAGAATAAAATTAAATGTGAATGATGTTAATTGATATCATTTTTGGCCTTTTCAAAAAAATAAATAAATAAATAATGTAAATGATGTTAATTGATATGACTATATTATTTTTTATAAGAGATGACTACATTATTTTTGTTTAATTTTATATTTATTTTATGTGAGTGGTTCAAATATTTTTGATTTGTGATCGTACACACAACAAACGACAATAGGTATACCTTTAAACGTGCCCTTTTTTCTTGTCCACGTAATAGTAACCGTCCAATTTCCTTTTGCATACAATCCACATTTCGCTGTTTTGCACAAAGTAGTGATTGTGCATATCGAGCCGTCTCACACAAATGTTCCAACAAAGTCTCTTCTTTTGGCAAAGTCTCGCTTAGAAAACAAAAGAATAAACGCAAATATTAGAAATCCATAAAAATATACATGTAATAAATTGTCGAATGTATAGATGAAGTCGTTACCAGGTGATTGCGTTGTAGCAACAAGAGATCAAGTTAAAAAACATTGTGTGAGTTTCTATCTACATCATGGGAAAGGATGTTAATGGAACAATATTGATAAAAAAAACATTATGCAAATCTTACATCATTAAACGAAGCTTATAAACCCTAACGAAAACCCACATAACCGAATGTTCCAAAATCATTAGACAAAGGTGTGATGACTTCCTCTCAAAAATCTTAAAAGGAGAAGAAAGAAAAATAAGAATGACGGCTCTTACCGTTTCTCTTCTCTTGGCTATAAACAGACATGGTATGTTCGTTCTGTTTTCTCTTTTGTTATAGTTTTTTTTTTTTTTTTTTT
>Ga0099826_10000798_pt1 | contig 16805 bp, 14 predicted proteins | sample Mtrugardesep15_FD_76830 | JGI IMG/M metagenome (GOLD analysis project Ga0099826, IMG submission 76830) | Root nodule microbial communities of legume samples collected from California, USA - M. trunc garden sep15 | ecosystem: Host-associated > Plants > Roots > Nodule | place: USA: California... | reverse complement strand
ATTTACTATATTATATATATATATATATATATATATATATATATATATATATATATTTGTGAGCATTGAGAAAGTATATTACTTGTATTCAACAGTAGCATTAGTATATTATTACTTGATGAACTCGTATATAGACATGTTAGTGCTCTTTTTTTTTTTTGTCTCAGATTGTGGATTTTATCTCATCTTACCTTCGTTTTTTCAGACTTTGTTACGGTTATGTTGGCATGGTGCTTATTTTTCTTGATATATATAACTTCACCAATATAATATACTTTTACTCTATGTTTAGGTTCACCTGTGCATGTCTAAGGGAGAGACTTTTCCAAATTTGCATGGACAGCTTGATGTGACAGGGTTGGACTTCCAACTATTAGATGCTCCATCAGGTTTTTCTGTATGTCTTCTCATACTCTCCTCATTTGACACTTCATTTCCTTATATTTCATACAATACATATGCATCAGCTTGAGGGAGAGTGTTGTTCAGAAGTTGAGATATGTTGGGAGATGTTTTCTTCCTTTTTATCTTCTATCTAAATATTCTGTATATAATTATGGTGTTATTAGGACAGATACAGGATATATTTAATCCCTATAATTAAGGGGTTCTATGTCTACAGTATTATCGCTATAAATATATATGGCTGAGAGTTAATCTCTCAAGCTCACTCAGTACCAAATTGTAGGACATGGACACACTTAAAAGTTAGGTCATGTCTAACTCATAAAACTGATTTGCAAGATGAGGGATGCCTCCCACTTAAAAACATATTTTTAGGCCACATCTGATCCAATATGAAACTCTAAACACACCCCTACGACACCACGATTGAGCATCTAGAGCATAAAAATAAAATATGATTTTACCCCCATGCTCATTGTGTAGTTCATGCAGGCATTGAGGTCTGCTATTTTACTAAATGTTATTCATGTAAATGAGCATGAAACTAAAATGTGATATTACCCCCATGCTAATTGTGTCTTTTGTATTTTGTTTCAGAACATATCAACGAGTTTATGTTTTCGCGGTCAAAGAATATTTTTACACAATGCAAATGGCCGGTTTGGCAGTGTTCCTCTAGAAGCATCAGGAGACTTTGGCATTCATCCCGAAGAAGGAGAGTTCCATCTTATGTGTCAGGTACTTCTTTCTCTCTTTCCCCACAGCACACACAGTTTGGGTCAAATACAATTTCTACTTTGTTTTGAGAATTGATTCAGATTATTAGATCTTTTTAACTTTCAAGAAGTCATCCTTTGATGAGGCAAACATTTTACACGGGTGATTACAAAATTCTCCTGTAATCTGCAGTCATACTAGTTTTATTTCTGAACATAATTTTTTTATGGAATCAACTATAAAGAAAACTTGTAATCTGTGACATGTTCCTTAAAATTGAATCTTAATGGCTCATGTTATTTAAAGTAAACGTGATCGTGAAAAACTTTTGCTAATATTGCTTTTGTGGCTGTTCAATGAAAATACATGTTAAAATTCATTCTAGATAGTGAGTTCATTCTGCATATTCATATTTCATATGTTCAGTTTTATGATAGATAGTTTGGATTCTTTTTTATCTTTTTTTTTGAAACGGCAAATATTATTGAAACTGAAACTCATAGCAAGACGCTTAGAGGCGGAGAAAAAACGATACAAGGATGCCGCCAATATGCGTAACATCTTACAGAAAAAAAAAACTCCACGAAAATAAAACAGCCCAGCCTAAGATAGCACAAGCTATGATGCTGAAATCCAATTAACACCATCAGAATTCAGTCCCATACCCCTGCCCTTACACAAACAGATGCGGACTGTACTTTAATATTTTGTATGATTGAACTTCCAGGTTCCTGCTGTTGAAGTGAATGCTTTGATGAGAACTTTTAAAATGAAACCGCTCTTATTCCCGGTACGTTCATTTCTTTACTTCGGTGCATTAACTCTAATGCTTTCAAGTTTCCAAAAAACTATAATTTGCATGAGTAAAACCTGAATATTGTTTCTGAATAGTCTGAAATTGTAAACAGCATTACAATATATAGCTAAGCTAAATATTATTTTTGTAAAATAAAGCTCAATCTATGACAATCAGTTAATTACATGATTACAAATGCAACCAATGTGGGACTGTTACGTCACATTTACAATAACTGGCTATCACCAATATATTTGCAGCTCATTGTGTATGGGGATTTTTCAAGGCAACTTTGAGACATGCATAGGTGTTTGATATTTGCAAATTCATGTTAAGCTGTATTTCTGTTACTTTCAATAATCAAATTTACGCAGGCTTACCTTCTGCCCATCCTCAAGTTTTTTTCTTATTTTTCTTTTAGACGTTACATTTTGCGACTATCGGTTCATATAACTGATATGCATAGCTGATGAGTGAGTTTAAAAATCAAATACGACAAATTTACTAAGCTATTTATGATTTAATAATAATAATAATAATAATAATAATAATAATAATAATAATAATAATAATAATAATAATAATAATAAGAACAACAACAATAATAATAAAATGTATATATTAAAATTTTGGAAGTCATGGAAGATACCCATTGAAATCAATTGAATTTTTTTCCCCTTTCTTTAACAAGGAAATCAAATTATCTTATTTATGCCCTTCATTTTTTCTTTTCGCATAATGGTTGTTTACAGCTAGCTGGATCAGTAACTGCCCTATTCAATTGTCAAGGCCCGCTGGATTCTCCAGTATTTGTAGGCACTGGAATGGTTTCTAGGACGTTCTCTAATTCACATATTGACACCCCTGCATCTGTAGCATCGGAAGCACTTGCTGCGAGTAAGGAAGCCGGTGCACTGGGAGCATTTGACCGCATTCCATTGTCTTATGCATCTGCCAATTTCACTTTCAACACCGTTAACTGTGTAAGTTGACAGGGACAGTAGTTCAAAGTAGCGACTCATTGTAAATTGTGATGTTATGGTAACACTTGCTATGCATGTTGTAGGTTGCCGATTTATATGGAATCAGGGCTTGTCTTATAGATGGTGGTGAAATTCGAGGAGCTGGGAATGCATGGATATGCCCAGAGGTATGGAGCTGCCTGTTTGTGATTTGCTTTTTTAATTTTTTTCTTTCTAGAACTAGAACTGCTTGGAAACATTAGCATGATTATGCATGTAGAATCAGCATTATGTGCTCTCACTCTTTAACCTATTTTTAGGGGGGAAATAAATTTATCACCAAATTTTTTCATTTTTTGTTAGTTTCCGGTTATCTATGGGTACTAATTTAATATTCTTCGTCAACTTTAAAATGTCGGCCATATCACACAATGAAGTGATACTCAAACATGGAAAGGTTCTGATTCTCACACCCACAATAATGGAAATTAGAGGTTTCGTCCATTTGGCTAAAAATAACTTAGGTGTGTAAATATCTGTTATTACTTTCCTAAAGAAAAAGAAACCATTTCTCTCCAAAATTCCTGTTCTACACCTAGTAATGTATGCTTATTTTGTTCTCAGGGTGAGGTGGATGAGACAGCAATAGATGTGAATTTATCTGGAAGTTTGGCCTTTGATAACATCGTGCTTCGTTATATGCCAAGTTATTATCATCAGATGCCACTCAAATTAGGGGTATTAAATGGCGAAACAAAACTGTCAGGAGCTCTTCTAAAACCGTAAGATGAACCTCTCTTCAGTTTTTGATAATATTTACTTGGGACACTGATCCTTGGTTTGGGGTAATAGGAGGATTGTTGCCTTTGGACCTTGTGTAAATTGAGAATTCCTGATGCCAATGATATTCCTTATATGTATTTTCTCCCCATAACAAAACTTTTTCCTTTATGGAATTTTTAAATTTTACTGCAGACGGTTCGATATAAAATGGACTGCACCTACCGCAGAAGGGTCTTTTGGCGATGCTCGAGGAGATATCATAATCTCACACGAGTTCATTACTGTAAATTCCTCTTCAGCTGCATTTGATCTGTGTACGCGGGTCCAAACATCTTATCTTGATGATTTATCTCTTAACAAAGGAGATCCTTATGCACCAAGAGCCATTCCATTTACTATTGATGGAGTTGAGATGGACTTGCGTATGCGTGGGTTTGAATTTTTCAATTTGGTTTCTGCATATACTATGGATTCTCCAAGACCTTTGCATCTGAAAGCATCTGGAAGGGTCAAATTTCAGGGGAAGGTTTTAAAACCTAGTGGCAGTATTAGCGAACAAAATTCTGATACAAATAGGCAGCATGCACACACATTGGAGAAAGGAATCTCAGATAGTCTTGTGGGTGAAGTTTCAATTTCTGGTCTTAAACTGAATCAATTGATGCTTGCACCGCAGTTGTCTGGGTTGTTGACAGTTTCTCCTGAGTGTATCAAGGTGATGCAGAGAACTCTTTTACGGAAATTGATGAATTTTATCATTTGATGATCTGCTCATACCATACATAGATGCACAGAGACAATTATATAGATATAAGCTGTACATCTAGACACAATTTACATATTTTCCAGCAATAACACCCATTTGTCATTTAACAGTTTTTATTGAGGTAGGCTTGGTTATTTACCATGTTTTAGTTCTGCCTCTCTTAGAAAATTTCAGATAATTTGTCTGTATTTAATTGAATATCTATAGTTTTTGTAACTTTTGGTTTAACTTGGAATACAGTTGGATGCCTCTGGTAGGCCTGATGAAAGTCTTGCAGTGGAGTTTGTTGGTCCACTGCAACCAAATAACGAAGATGGCCTACAAAGTGGAAAACTGTTGTCTGTTTCTCTTCAGAAAGGACAATTAAGGGCTAATGTTTGTTTTCAACCATTTCATTCTGCTAACTTGGAGGTAACCAAATTTAAAATTTGGGCCTAGTATTTAAATCTACATATGTTTGTTTCATTGCTTGTATAATTTAGGAAATTGTTTATTGGACCGAAAGTCTGTATTGAAATTTTCTTTTTTCTTTCTCCATCCTTGTATGGGGTGTGCTTGCAGGTACGTCATTTTCCACTTGATGAGTTGGAGCTTGCTTCACTTCGGGGGACTATACAGAGAGTAAGGCATATTGGCTTATTTAATTGCATCTTTTCTTATCATCCCTTTTCTTTGCTGTCCCCTATTACACACATTTAGATCATTACAAAGTTAGTCCAACCCAGATTCAGTGCCTTGGCATCTAAGGAATCGTTAGAGAAACTTTACCTTTCTCGCACAGCAGATGAGTGTTTTGGTTTCTCATATTTTTGGGGAAGGTAGTGCTTGCACTGATAAACCAGCTGTCTATGGCATTGCTCATTTTCACTGGTGGGATTCCCTTCCTCACTTCACTGTAGAAGACTTCAAGAAAAAATAATTCAGGCTTTACATATAGATAACATGGCAATGTTGTTTATCTCATATAGCGCCGAACCCCAAAAATGCTATAGTGGATAGCGGGATGACTGCTATTGCGAAGACTAAAATACATTGTACAAAGTAAACATAAATTCCAACAAGATGCATATATACTCAAAAATAGAAAAATACACAAAATTGAAGGGATAATCATACTTAATAGTTATAAAAACAATACACAAAATTAAAAGTGAAAATCATACTTAATAGGCAATTGAACGCGGTGGCCATGAATGCTATTTCAGGGACCAACTATCCCAAAAGCTTCAACTGATAGATCATAAAAGCTCAAGAAATTAATATCCATGACATAAAGTACATTAATTATGTTAGAGAAATGGCAGGTAGAATAAAGTTGAGTGTTTAAAGTTCTACTGTGCAAATTTGACATTTCAATCCACTTTAACTGTATAACTTTCCCTTGTCTTTGTCCATTCCTTTTATTTTCAATCCTGCCTTGATGATAACCTGGCTGAGGCATTATTTAGTGGTTATGTCATGGAAACAATATATGGTGTTTTCAACCATTAGCTTCTTTCTTTCAGGCAGAATTGCAACTTAATCTTCAAAAAAGAAGAGGACATGGAATCCTATCTGTACTTCAGCCGAAATTCAGTGGTGTGCTTGGTGAAGCTCTAGATGTGGCAGCTAGATGGAGTGGAGATGTTGTGAGTGCATAAGATCATCTTATTGTTATTTTTTGACGGAATTTGAGTTACATATTTTTTTATTTGTTGCTATTCTGGGAATAAAATGAAGTCTGCTAGCTGACCAGAGTGTATAATGAATATTACGTCTTTAACAGTATCTCTTCAATGGTTTCTACTGATTGTTGTTGGCAAAAGATTTATAGCATCATCCGTTTAATCTAATGAAAATAATAGGCGCTCAGTTGATTATCTATCCTTCACTACACCCATCCACCCACACACACGCACAAACACACGGACAAACACACACACACACACGTAATGGACCATAATTTTCCAACTTCAGGCCATTGAATGTATCATGGAAAATAGTACAATTTAATGAAGTCAATGTTTTTGGAGCTGTTAATGACGTGTTTGTCTAGTACTGATTCTCAGTTGTTGCATTGTTCAGATCACTATTGAAAAAACTGTTTTGCAACAAAACCACAGCTATTATGAACTTCAAGGTGAATACGTTTTGCCTGGCACTCGAGATCGTAATCCTATTGACGGAGGAGGTGGCCTTTTTAAAAAGCTAATGTCGGGTCATCGCGTTGGTAGTGTTATATCCTCAATGGGCAGGTGGAGAATGAAACTTGAAGTTCCCAGAGCAGAGGTTGCTGAGATGCTTCCTCTTGCGAGGCTTCTTTCTCGAAGCATGGATCCTGCTGTCCATTCAAGATCTAAGGTTGCATCATTATATATGTCTTTGGATGTTACATATATTCATAATTAACCATCTTAATGCAGCTAGTTGATGTTACATATATTCATAATTAACCATAATAATGTATGTTGTTATATGCTATGTATGCAGGATTTTTTTCTTCAAAGTTTACAGTCAGTGGGAGTATTTTCTGAAAGCCTTCAACAATTGCTTGAGGTATTGTCAGAGAATCACTATATCTTGTTTTCCTTTCGATTAATGCAATACCTGATGCCTGAGTGTCTATTCAAACATGAAGTACATTTTGGAATTATTTTATACAGATAATGTTAATTAGCTGAATAAAATGTGTTGCAAAAATTGAAGTTTCTTTCATCTGATAATGGACGTGTACAACATGCAGAAAATGAGGGGGCTCCATGCTCCATCAAATGATGTTGTTCTTGAGGATTTAACCTTGCCCGGTTTATCTGAATTCAAAGGTCACTGGCATGGATCTCTCGATGCTAGTGGTGGAGGAAACGGAGACACCTTGGTAAAAAAAGTTTAGGTTTTGTATTCTTTGGAGGTCCATGAATAATCTATTTCTGAATATTGACTTTCTTATTCTGTGTCATTTCAGGCAGAGTTTGACTTTCATGGGGAAGACTGGGAGTGGGGAGACTACAAAACTCAGCGTGTCGTGGCCGTTGGTGCATACAGTCATGATGATGGTATGCACCTGGAGAAAATTTTCATCCAGAAGGATAATGCAACCATCCATGCAGATGGAACATTGTTAGGGCCTAAAACCAACCTCCATTTTGCTGTCTTAAATTTTCCTGTTAGTTTGGTCCCCACTGTAGTTCAGGTCTTTGAATCTACAGCAACAGATGTTGTTCATTCGCTGCGGCAACTTTTGGCACCCATTAGGGGCATATTGCATATGGAAGGTGATCTCAGAGGAAGTTTAGCAAAACCAGAATGTGATGTGCAAGTAAGGCTCCTGGATGGTGCCATTGGTGGCATTGATCTTGAACGAGCAGAACTTGTTGCTTCTCTAACCTCAAACAGCCGTTTTCTATTCAATTCAAAACTTGAACCTGTAACCCAAAGTGGCCATGTACTCATTCAAGGCAGCATTCCTGTTGCTTTTGTCCAAAATAACACATCACAGGAAGATGTAGAATCAGATAAGAGTCGGGCGAATTGGGTTCCTGATTGGGTGAAGGAGAAGAATAAAGGGGCCATTGATGATGTCAGCGACAAAAAAGTTTCTAGAGATAAAAACGAAGATGGTTGGAATACTCAATTAGCAGAAAGCCTTAAAGGTTTAAATTGGCAAATTTTAGATGCTGGAGAAGTCAGGATTGACGCTGATATAAAAGATGGGGGAATGACGTTGGTAACAGCTTTATCTCCTCATGCCAATTGGCTTCATGGTAATGCTGATGTCATGCTTGAGGTGGGTGAAATCACTCTTAATATTCTCACATATTTTATGTTTATTTCTCTTAAGTCTTATCATATGGTGTGTTTAATAGGTCAGAGGCACAGTGGATCAACCAGTACTTAATGGACATGCCTCTTTCCATAGGGCATCTGTTTCTTCACCCGTGTTCCGAAAGCCACTCACCAACTTTGGTGGAACTGTTAACGTGAAATCGAACAGGCTATGCATCACATCACTGGAGAGTAGGGTAAGCAGAAAAGGAAAGCTTCTTGTAAAAGGCAACCTACCACTCAGAACTAGTGAAGCAGCCCCTGATGACAAGATAGAATTGAAATGTGAAGTTTTAGAAGTCAGGGCACCAAAAACATTAAGGTTGATTTCTTAACTTTTGTAGAAGGTTTCTCAAGTTAACAATTTGACTTATTCATGGATATAAAGTGGATGATTTAACCAATAAATAACATTGGTTTTTTGCAATTGCATCCTATTTTAGTGCTATAAATGATTCTTTTAAACACATTTTCTACTTTTCCCAGTGGTCAGGTTGATTCTCAACTGCAAATAACTGGTTCAATATTGCAACCAAACATATCTGGGAATATCAAATTAAGTCACGGAGAAGCATATTTGCCACATGATAGAGGTGGCGCTCCTGCTTCTAACAGATTCCCATCGAATGAGTCAATGCTTCCTTCTGGCGGTGTTAGTCAAGTTTTTGCTTCAAGATATGTTTCACGATTTTTCAGCTCAGAATCTCCTGCAAGTGCCAAAACTTCTCAATCTTCTGGCTCTGGTATTGCTTTACTAATCCATCAGTACAGTCTTACATTTTTCACGATAGCCATTAGTGTATATTATGATCTTTTTTCTTTCTGAAAAATTATGGTGGCAGTTAATAAGTCAAGTCAGGTTGAAAATGAGATGGAGCAAGTGCAGATTAAACCAAACGTAGAAATATGCCTTAATGATTTGAAGCTTGTCCTTGGACCAGAGTTAAAGATAGTATATCCTTTGATTCTCAATTTTGCTGTCAGTGGAGAGCTTGAGTTGAATGGTCTGGCTCATCCCAAATGGATAAAACCTAGAGGCATACTGGCATTTGAGAATGGGGAAGTCGATCTAGTTGCCACCCAGGTTTGTGTAACATTTTACTCTGCAAACTTTGCTATGGTTTTGCTTGTATGTTTCTCAATCAATGCAGTTTGATACAATTTATTTCAAATGCAGGTGAGGTTAAAAAGAGAGCATTTAAATATTGCAAAGTTTGAACCTGAGTATGGACTAGATCCAATGCTAGATTTGGTTTTGGTTGGATCTGAATGGCAATTTAGAATCCAAGGTAAAGCCAGCAATTGGCAGGACAAACTTGTGGTGACCTCGACTCGTTCTGTGGAACAGGATGCACTCTCACCTACTGAGGTAAGATATATGCCTTCATCTGTGAAAATAGATTATAGTTTCATCTGTGAGAGTAAATGCGTTCATGATATGATATTCGATCAGAACGGTCCTATTAATTGTCTTCATCTACGCAGGCTGCCAGAAGATTTGAGAGTCAATTGGCCGAATCCATTTTGGAAGGCAATGGTCAACTTGCATTTGAAAAGCTTGCAACTGCGACTCTTGAAAAATTAATGCCACGAATAGAAGGGAAAGGAGAGTTTGGCCAGGCTAGGTGGAGGGTAGTGTATGCACCTCAGATTCCTAGTCTGGTTTCTGTTGATCCTACAGCAGATCCTCTCAAGTCACTAGCTAGTAATATATCGTTTGGTACAGAAGTTGAAGTCCAACTTGGCAAACGTCTTCAGGTAATTTCACTTGACATGGGGCAATTATATATCAACAGAGGGAAGAAAATAGAATACCTATAACACTGCTTTATAAATAAAATAAAGCAACAGATCATGTAGTTGTTAGATGTTACTACATCATATATAATAGAAGCATCTATCAGTTGTTATCTAGTGAAATACCGAATCCCTTCTCAGATTTTATTTAATAACCTCCGTCAATCGATGTTAAAATGCTGGTTTCTACTATCTCGCTGTCTTGTACTAGTTTATAATTATCTAAAGCACTATTTTTCTTCCAGGCCACAATTGTTCGGCAAATGAAGGAATCCGAGATGGCAATGCAGTGGACCTTGAGCTATCTGCTTACAAGTCGTTTGCGGGTGCTCCTACAATCTTCTTCGACCAATCGCCTTCTTTTTGAATATTCTGCTACATCTCAGGATTGACTTGCAACTAAGTAACATTTTGGAAAATTGGTCGTGCCCTAGATGCAGCATACATCATATATTCCTCGTATTTTAAGGGGAAAGGGAGTTTTGGGACAGTCTTTGAATGTAAGAAAGTAGTGTGTAGATGCATATTATTTTTTTGCTCAAATTGAGCTTGTTAATATGTAGATGCTTATGTTATGAATAATTCAGCCTATTAGTTTTGTACAGAAATTCAATTTTGATGAAAGAAAATGTATAGTATGATTACATGTTGATGACATGAAGGTCAGATGTTTGTGTGTTGAAAGAGCAGTGTTTTTCTTTCTGCATCAGAACCATCTAATCCTATTTGCACCCTTAATTGTTCAATTTAATGACTTAATTATTTCTTGAAGCAAAGTAACCTGAAATGTATTATAAACGTTGCTGTAACCTTTGGGTGCAGATTACACTACCAATAAGAATACATGTATTATGAAACTAACTTTTAAATTGAAAGTTATCATTATATAGATCATCTCTATAGATTTTTATGTTAAAAGATAATCGTTTGGTATATCATTTAGATGTGTCAAAATTAATGTTTAATAGCAGTGCATAAGTTATATTTCACGCACGCATCTTAATTGTTTATCAAATGAATTAGTATTGTATTAGTTTATTGGCATGATTTATATGACATTAACTTTTAATTTAAAAGTTGGTTTTGTAATATATATTTTCTAGTCTAGATAACTTGATTGAAAATGTTCAATTTTATCAACTGAGCTGTACATAAAAGACTAACATACAAAAATTAACAGTAGTTTCCTGTAAAAAATATTGTTTAATTGACTTACAATCTTGTGGAAAATAAAATTGATGGAAAATTTTATAATCAATTTTAAAAATGTAACTACAAAATAACAATCAACCGTAATGGTTGATGAAAGTTGACTCCGTTGATAACGAGTTGACTTACAGTAGGATTGTAACTTCAATTTCTATCATTATAATGATTTCTTTAAAATTTTACGAAACCTAATAATTCTTTTAATGGTATGCCATCTTTTTTCTTAATTGATATGGATTACATCATTGTATGACTAGATGGGTTGAAAAATTAGGAATATTTGGTCATGCTGCCAATTTATATTAAAATAATAAGAATAATTTATGTTAAACCTAATAATGTATCACATATGGATAGATTATGCATTTTTTTAATATGTCATTTTTTAATTGATATCGATTGTATGACAAGTCGGGAATAAAAAAAATTAGAAATATATATGGTCAAGTTACTAATTAATCCAAGGTTTCTTTTAAGGATTAATCCAATGTTAATAAAGTAAAAAAATAAATCCAAAATTAATATTGATTAACCCAACTCACCCAAAAATTTGATTAGGACCAAAAAAAAGTTAATATTATAATCATCAATAATTTGTTTTTTTTTGTACAATCATCAATAATTTGTTATGTATGTCTATATAATATCAATTTATTTATCACTTATTATCATTAGTCAGAAAGATTGACCGACTTGACTTGTTATTTAAAAAAAATAAAAATTAAGAATTAATTTGTTGGCGAAGGTTTAAGACTTAAAAATATGCTCTATCTAGATTTTCAAGTTTAAAACCCTCAAATGACAATAATTATTTTGTCACACACAATTTGAGTTCGTTAGTGGATAGTAAAATTGGTCCACCAATTAATCGACTATTGACTCGAATACCGATTAGTTTTTAAAAAATATTTATAAAAGATAAAAAATGGAGCTTAATCAAAGATCATGATCCTAGATTATTAGTACAATCCTTAATCAAAGTAGCCTGTCCCTTTTTTCAGGTTGGTCCTATTCAGACATCTCACAAGTAAGCTTTGGTCTCTTTTGTCAAAAAAAAAAGTAAGCTTTGGTCTCTATTAATTTTTAATAAAATATAAATATAAATACTGAATAATTCATCAAAAAAGAAAAATAAAAAGCATTTTCACTTTTCTCTTACCTTTCGATCAGATCGCTCTCGAAAAATTAGGGTTTCGTCAATTTTCTCTATCTGCTTCGCTTTGGTTAGTTCTCTCTCCCTTCAAATCGCTGCTATTTTATTCATTCATTCATCGTTGCAATTCAAAATTTTATAATCAAATCACCATTGAAATTTGAAAAAAGAGGAAGAAAATTATATAAAAAAATTCGTTTTTATTTTTATTTTTACTGTTGTTCAATTTAATGGTTTGATTTTGTGAATTTCTTGATCACTGCAATTTTTTGTTTCGTAAATTTGGTTAAAGTTTTGATTTTTGTTTATCTTGATCTTGGAAATGTTCAAAGGGGGTTAGGGAAAAAGAGTCAATTTTCAATTTTTTTAATTGTGATTTTAGATTTTTAATTTTCATAATAAGTTCTTGATATGATTTCATGCCTAAAGTTATGATCTTTGTAAATGGGTTGCAAGAATTTGTAATAATTGAAAGCACCATGTTGTAGCTATTGATTTTTGCATATATGAATCTTTTGGCTTTGAATCTTTGGTTTAATGCTTGAATATGTGCTTTTGATTGATTGAATTGAAGTAGAATGTTGACTGATTTTGTATATTTTGATTTCCTTAGGAAGAACGAGACAAGAAGGGTTGTTTATATCTGATTTTACAGCAACATGATGAAGCCGCGAAAGTCTTCTTTGAATCCATATGCAGCCGCGTACGTTCCTATGGCTAAAAGGGACACTGGTGTTAGAAGTTATGTGACAGAAGAGTCCAAGGACTATAATGGGACTGCATGGTTTCAGCCTCCTCAATATACCACAAATGATGTGCAACTTGTCGAGAAGAACGCTCAAAGGCTCTCTCCGGGAAAAAACCAGCCTGCTTCGAGCTCTTACTTTACATCGCCACAGAGTGTGGCACAGCTGACAGAGAATCAGTATATGGATGAAGAGCTTGATATAGATTTGGAATATCTAAGGATGACATTTCCTGGTATATCTGATGAGTCCCTTGTAGATGTCTACAATGTAAACAGTGGTGACTTGGAAGCTGCTATTGAGATGCTAAGCCAACTTGAGGTATAATCTTCAAATTATTAGCTTTTGGGATTTAACTTTGTTGTTAATTCAATGCCATTTTTCATGTATTCCAATCAGTTAAGTGACTGTAAGTGTAACTATAAAGGTTGAATAACATCACATGCTTCGATTTGACTGGAAATTTTGGTCAGGATGTGTGCTTATTCCAAGCATTTCAGTCACTGTTTTATTCGGGATTTGTAACTATAATTGTAACTATAATTATAATTCAAACTTTTTCTTCTGTTCATATGTGTGAGGGGTCTAGTTAATTATTCGGGATTTGTAACTATACTTGTAACTCTCAAGGTCGAATAACATCATATGCCACGAATGGACTGGAAATATTGGTTAGGATGTGTACTTAAATGTGGATGAAACAACTACTTGATAACACACCCTTCCTATGTCTACTCCTTTCCTTTCCTGAAGACTGTATCTCCAGATGACATGGGACAGAAGAAAAATTTATCATCTTGGTTGTTGAGTCTCACAGGGCTGAGAGTGCTGGCTGGGACAAGTTTGAGTTTCTTTAAATTCTATTTTTTTTCCTCCAAATTGTCTGGATATATATTTATTTTGCACATTCCCATTTCCTTGTATGTTTGTTTTAACACTTGGTCTTGTTTTGGTAGTTAATTTTTGTTTTCTTCCCATGTGCAACACTTTGTGGTTCATACTTTTCTGTGTTTGATTCTTTTTCATGTTCAGTTTTTGTTTTAGGTGGAAGTAATGTTGAAATATTACATATCACTGATTTGAAACTAGTATAGAGGAAAATGTTATAAATAATATAATGCTCTCTGGTATATATGCAGTTGAAAATAGGAATTATATGCTAAGAGACTCTCTAATAACTTCTTTGCTTAATGTTAGCCTGTCAGTTGGTGGATATAACAAATTGCTTGCTAGAACCATCTTAGTTTAATATTGTCAACATTTGCTTGGAGAAAATGCTTTTGGTGGTCTTAATCATGTTAATGGATCAATTCTGAAACACCTTAAGTTGCAAGTCCAATTTTGAGAGTTTGTTGTTTTTGGCTTGCAGTTTGATGATGCTGTTGACGCTCATGGAAGTCTTCCAGAGTCGCTGGATATTGGTGATGTTTCAGAGCCTGTTATGCCAGCTGATTCTGCTTCATCAAAACAGAAGAATGCAACAGCTGGAGCCAGTACTTCATCTCATCACCTGTGAATTGATCCAAATGTGAATGGTGAATTGATTTGCTACACACAATTGGTTTTGGTTGGATATAAATAGTGTAAAACCAGGAAAGTTTTACTTTAGGTGAAGACGTTTCACATGTCGATTTACAGATTGTATAGTCCTCAGCCGTGTCTTGTTTTGCTTAATATGGTCTGAAATGTTCTCTTTTTGATGAGTTGGTTATGCTTCTCACAATTGTGCAGCTTTCAATTGTATGAATTTGAAGGCCAGTGAAAACAAAGTTGGCCAAACGAGTTAGAAGAAAAATACATATCCAAGTGAAGGTGGTTTTCCCTTGGGATAGATAGGTGGCTTGTTTACTGTCTGAATTGTACCTTGGTGAGCAACTTTGGGGCTTTTACAGTAGTTATAATACATTAGTTTTATTTTCTGTTCTTTTCAGTTTTGTTTGATGGTGTTTTGATGCTGATGGTAATGGCGCGAAATGATTTATATTAACAATTTTCAAACTTAATGGGGTTTAACGTGGAAGATATACGTTTATTTTGAAATATAAAATTGACCAAATCGGAGAAATAAAGATGATACCAAATGATTTGTGGCAAGAGGACGTGATGGCAGTTTTAGGGGGGATTGTGATTCAGTTACTTTCCCCACCTTGTGTCCATCTCTCTTATATTTCTCTTTCATTTTTCTCTCATATAACTCATAGTCGATGGTCGGTGGCATGCGTGAGCAACAAGGCATATAAATCTCGATCCCAATGTATAACATGTTGATTTAAATATATTAATATATTGAATTGATTTTATGTTTTTATTATTTATTTTTTCTTGAGAGGAAGTTTTGTTCTTAAATTGATACTCATTGGAATAAAATTTTGTACAGAAAATTTCTCAATAAATGAGTGTTGATCAATTGAAGAATGTGCTTTATATTCAAAGGAAACACAGTTTGGAATACATATGGGAACTTACTGATGATTAGGAAGATTGGTCTAGAATTAATTTAAAATAAGGTTTAAATTAATTTGTAGGCCCTTGAACAATTTGAGAATTTTTAAATATTTCTCTGAACTGAAAAAAGTTGCAATCAAATAGTTGAACTATTAATATATATTTTTTTTCAATTGCGTTCTTCCGTTCAAAAACTGTTAGTCAAGACTGATTTAGTTTCCACGTCATTAAACCATTTTGATTATTATTTACTAAAATCCTTAATATTCTCAACCAAAAATAATGAAACGCTTGATTCCTCTAGCTAAAAAAATTAATAATCAAACTGCGTTCCGCTTCTATAGCTGCATCTACGTTTCAGACAAACCAATTGTGATTTAGTTGTTGCCTTGTTGGAGGTTACTACTTTGAACAAAAAGTGGAATATAAAATCCATGACACCACGCATATTTGATCAAAGCGTAGTGATATTTGTACAACTATTTTGTGATAATTTTTGGAATAATTTTTATTATTTTCTCTTCTCATTGGTTAAACACAATATAGAGAGAAAGAGGAAGAGAAAGAGAGTAAGAACACAACAAAAGTATAAGAAAAAGAGTTATCTAAATGTTGTTCTAAAATAGTTGTATAAATATCATTTTACTTAAGAAAAAGAGTTTGTGAGGGGAAGGTGTTGGTGGTTGAGGTGAATATTGGAAAGTTTGAGTTCAATTTAGTCTCTTTATAAGGAACATCTACTTGTTTTTCACTTCTTTCAGAATGCAAATCACTCCCTCATCGCCATTATCTCTTCATACCATTAGTGAATCCATAGGGGAAGAGAGGAAAAATGCCAGGGTTCAAGAGGGAAGAGACTGAAGGGTGTGGTTATGCAATGTAGTGGCTTCAATTTTATTTTTCTATTTTAGAAAGCAATTTGTAGACTTGGATTGAGAGAGAGAGAGTTGAGGAGCTCTCTTGAATGTAGTCAAACACAATAATTACATCAATTTGTAACCTTGAATTAGAATAAGAATTACTCCCCTAGGTCCTTTTTTTTTATATATAATCATTTAAAAAAAAGTTAACTATTCCCTAAGGAACAAAGTGCCAGTGGCATCTGTAACGCCCACTTTCGTTTTATTATTTATTTAAATCGAGTTTAGGTGATTATATTATATTTATATAATATATGTGTGATTTTGGTATGTTTTGATGATTTAGTTGATTTATGAGATAAGAT
>Ga0099826_10000797_pt1 | contig 16821 bp, 11 predicted proteins | sample Mtrugardesep15_FD_76830 | JGI IMG/M metagenome (GOLD analysis project Ga0099826, IMG submission 76830) | Root nodule microbial communities of legume samples collected from California, USA - M. trunc garden sep15 | ecosystem: Host-associated > Plants > Roots > Nodule | place: USA: California... | reverse complement strand
CATTGTCGTGTTGGATGGTTATTAATTTGAAATTTTGTGGAGTTGGCTTTGATTATAATGACATTTGAAGTTTATAATATTGTTTAATTTGTTATTTCCGTGGTATTATTTTTTAGCAAGATTTTCCTATATTTTTGTTATACCATGCATCACTTCAGTAATTCATGCAATTGGCAAAAATGTGATGTAAAACAATTAGCTCCTAGCGCCTCCATGTAATGGTATTTAACATGAAACATGTCCCGAATTGCTAACGAAAATCAACTACCCTATCAAATTCTTTCTTGACCACAAATCAAAGGAGTTGGTGGAGCATAATTTAGGGAAAATATTGAGACATCGTATCTCGTGAAACTCTCAAATGTTTCTTACTTAAGTAATGGTATTTAACATGAGACATGTTGTCCCGAATTGCTAACGCGCGAAAATCAATTACCCTATCAAATTCTTTCTTGACCACAAATCAAAGGAGTTGGTGGAGCATAATTTAGGAAAATATTGAGACATCTATCTCGTGAAAAAAATGTCCCTCAATTAAGATTTTACCTATCATAAAAAAAATAAAATTCACCTATCATCTTTCTCATTAATAGCATAGTTTGCCTATTAATAATAGTATGTGCCAATCTTGCTTTACGTAATGTTATGAGTCCGGGAGATTCATTAAGTTGTGTGTTGTGTGGGCTGGTGAAGAGACATCAACTCATCTTTTTTTTACATTGTAATGTGATAGAAAAAGTTTGGTTTAAGGTGTTAAGGTTGATTGATTTTTCCTTAATCACCCCTCCTAATTTGTTTACTCATATAGCTTTTTGGAACGAAGAGGAAAAGAAGACAAAGTGACCGAAAGGTCTTTGCCTAAATTGGTGTGGCGTGATTTAAAAGAGTTGTCGTCAAGGTGATGTTTGAGTAGAAAGAAAATTCTCTGTGTTTATTTTACGAGTGGAATTGGAATAAAAAGAGTATTTAAAAATGTAGTTTGCGGAGGTTATTAAGGGGTGTAAGCATTGTAATCCCGAATTAAATTTTAAAATACAGGATTTTGAGACTTTATTCACCTTTCAACGACTCAAATTCATAGCATAATCCTAAAATATGCAAAATCCTCGTAACATTGCATCAAAATCGCACAAAATCGTGAAATCCATACAAAATTGCAGGATTTTAAAGCGTTTTGAAGGATAAAATCCTTCAAAACGCATAACCAGGGCTTTAACCATGGCCATCAATGCTCTGACCGAACATGTGGCGACGTCATCAACTCAGGTGAGTAATGACACCAACAACAACATTAACAACAACAATACCAACACCACCACCAACAACAACAGAAACAATTCGAACAGGGGAGGAGGACCTATTAGGGTTCGTGGAAACAAACAAACTATTGATGATTCGAGTTCTGAAGATGAAGAAGTCGTGCCTGAAAGAGTGAGATGAACGTGGGAATCACCATGATTACCGTGTAAAGGCAAATATTCTATTGTTTTATAGAAGAATGGGAGTGGAAGAGTTTTTGGATTGGCAGATTGATGTTGACTGATTTTTTGAAGTCATGGACGTCCTTGAAAGCAAGCAGGTTAAGATGGTTGCGATCAGACTGAAAAGTACCGCAATTGTCTGGTGGGATAGACTCGTTGTTTAGAGGTAGAGACAAAGGAAAAACCCCATTCGAACTTTGTGAAAGATGAAACACGAAATTCTGGCTGGCTAGCAACAGAATGTTCTACGAGATGTTCCAACATCAGACACAGATTACAGATGTTGAATGAGATGTTTAGAACATCGTGCTAGCAGTAAACATAAATAAAACAACAAAATAAAAGACAAGAAAGTAAAAGGCACAGGAAGTTTGTTAACCCAGCTCGGTGCAACGTCACCTACTCTGGAGGCTACCAAGCCAGGAAGGAAATCCACTAGCGTAGTCCTTATTCCAAGTTTTACAGCAAACTCCTCGTTTACAACTCTAGACCTAGGACCTACCCGTATTGACTTCAACCTAGGAACTCCTAGATCTAAGATCCCATCTCACTTCCCACAATCAATCACAACCTCTGTGATTATCAGATTACAAACTCAAACAAACAAATGAAGTTACCTTCAAACAAAACAACTACGACCTTGCTTAAAAGCTTTGGTGTAGCACAACGAGCTTACAACTCAATAAACAGTCTGTAACATGTATCAAGATGGTACAAGAAATGCTCACAATAAACCAGTACTAAACTTGCATCAACACGATACAAGAGTAGACACACAAGACTCAAAACCCTAAAACTAGACTTTTTAGAATGACGACTTGTATTTTCAATTAGGTCTTGAGGTCTTGTATAAATACTGAAGCAATACGGGTCAAATAGTCTTGTTGGGCTTCAGAACAAAAAACAGTAGATCCTTGAGTAGATCCATTTTACAAGTAACAGAAATAGCAACTCCTAAAAAGTAGGAACATTTTTAGGAACTACCAAAACACTACCAAAGATTCCTAAAATATTGTCTATACTTTAGGAACATTTTAAGGATTTAATTTACTTTCGGAACTTTAATGTTGAGATTCTTGTTTTTGAAAATAGTTTATTTCTTGAGATGGATTAAACTTTGAAATTAATTTCACTACACTATTTTCAATTGAATTGACGTGTATTTAATGATGAGAATGTGTGACATCTTTGCATGATTAAATATTATTTGTATTTTTAATTTGGAAAATACTTTTGGCGTTAGGGTGTTATAAAACACACAATCAAGAGACTTTCAATGCTCAATCACACACGAAAGAATGTTTCAGTGCTTAAGCAACAAAGCAAGATACTTCTATAATCTAACCTAATCAAATAAAAGATTGTTTGGTTTTACACTTCATACATAATCAGAGGTGTATTACAATAAGGTTTAGATTGGACTCTTATGACTTAAGAATTTATAAGATATAAAAGTTTGTAAAAAATTCTATGTGTTTAGTGCGCTATAGATTTTGACAGAGCAAGGGCACTTGCAAAAATATTCAGAGAGTTATATTTCTTCAAGTCTTCAACTCCTTATATAGAGGGAAATTTGAGAGACGTTGGAGAGGTGCCAACGCATAAATTTGATTCCTTGAGAAGCTTGATCAGAGAAGTTGAAATGTTTCTTAAATTGGTTAATGCCCATTGAAAGGTCCATTAAATTCTTTTCCTTCAAAAAGAATTATCTGTTTCATTCTCTTTGTCCTTAAAGTTCTTTGTTGTTTTTGCGTGTAGTTAGAAGAAGACAAATTATACTATCAGAGTCTGATAGTTACCTTCCACTAGAAGACGACAAAACAGGTCAGAGGATTCTTATGTTGATGTGGCCTTGAGAGTATGAATCTTCAGAATCTTCACTTCTTCAGAGTCTTCTTATTTTAAGAGTCTGAATCCTTCAGATGCTTGTACTCTTCAGAGTCTGTTCCATTAACCTAAAAACCGTTAAATTAGGTTTTTGTAAAAATTGTTCATAAATATAGAACCCTTTTGACAAATTGACGAGAATTAAGAGGGTTGGATGTAAAAACAAAAAGGGACAAAACAATTCTCAAAAGGTTTTTATAATTAGGGATAGAGAGAGCATATTTAACAAAATAAATTTAGTTCCCTTAAACAATAAATAAAACATAATGTTAAACTATAAGGAAAAAATATGGAAAATAAGATGAACTTTTTATAATGAATGGTTACCGAATAATTTTTATAACATTTTGGTAAAAATAAAATAAATTTTATAAAATTAATTAAATACATTATTTTGGTTGACCAGATTAATACCACCTAAAATTTAATTTTGTTGACCAGATTAATATATTTTTTTGAAGGAGACCAGATTAATATTTTGATTATTTAACATAAAAAAGATTTAAAAAATCATCAATAAGTCATATTAATGTTGGATGGAACAAAACCAAAATCCAGTAAAACACAACAAAAAATGGATTCTGGCTCCATAATCATCTATCTCCTCCTTGTTTCTTTTGTTTCTCCTATTTACTCTTTCAAAACAAGTAGCCATCAATTAGAGAATCAAACTTTTCAAATAGAGAAGTTTCACAAGTTGAAAAAGACCATAAAAAACCGTCTTCAACAGATTAACAAGCCTCCTATTAAGACAATTCAGGTATTCTGAAATAAATCTCAAAACTTATGTAGTACGTTTGGAGGGGAGAATTTAAGTAGTTTAATTTTAAGGGTAACTTAAATTCTTTGTTTCTCCTATTTACTCCTTATAGTATTGGAATATAACTTATATGAATGTGTTTATGTAATTTTTTTTGTGTTTACTTTTGCAGAGTCCTGATGGTGACATAGTAGATTGTGTTATGTCTGATAAACAACCAGCTTTTGATCATCTTCTATTAAAAGGGAAGAAACCAATGGTATATTACTTTTAGGAACCACTATGATAAACAACCAGCCTTATATTGACAATAACGTATACAATATCATATTCTTAGATAAAAACTAAAATGGGTCATGTTAATTTTGTTGGATTACATATTGTAACAACCACTATGATGTAATTTTTATAAAAAAAAAAATGAAGTTTTTAGTCCAACATTATTCTCATTTTTAATTATATATTAAAGGACTAACATGACACAAAAAGAAAAAGTTTTCAACTTTAAATTAATTAAGTTAAATGAGCTCTATTGCAATTTTTCTTATTTTTTATTTTTTTTCTTAACCACGTTATTTAATATTTAGAAATATTTTTTTGAAGTTAATTGGGAATTTATAATTGGGAATTTTTCTTGCATATATTCATACAGGGTCATCCAAAAAGACCAAAAGGGTATAACCAAATGGGTAATTTCAGTGATAATCATCAAGTGTGGAGCTTATATGGTGGATCATGTCCTCAAGAATCAATTCCAATTAGAAGAACAAAAGAGCAAGACATATTAAGAGCTAGTTCTATTAGCATATTTGGAAGAAAATTAAATCAAGTTAGAACGGACAGCAATACCATTGAACATGAGGTATGCAATCACAAAAATCGTACATACATACATACATATACTTTTTTTTTACAAGACTAATATATATATATATATATATATATATATATATATATATGTATGATGTATCTAGTGAGAATGACATATTTATATGAGAATGATGAGAATGAATTTCAGCCATCAAGATTAAAATAAATGGTCTAGATTAAAAAACAACACATATGCCTCTCCGTATGCTATCCTTCCATTCAGCTTCTCATCTTTTCAAACCTTCCATCCTCTGTTGTTGCTTTCTACCTTTTATCTGTGTCGAATTGCACTGATCCCTCATCAAACCCATATCCGATGGAAAACCAAGGTGTCCAACCTCTCTTTCAACTCTCACCAAATTTCTCCCTCTCGGTTTCTCTCTTCAATTAGTGCACTAAATCTTTTCCCTAATTTAGAATTGAGGAATGGAATGAAGCTTTGAAAAATTAAAAAAACATTAAGAATGGAATGAGCTTTTGAAAATCAATTGTATCTCAAACAAAAAATTGATGTGTTCTGTACACAACTCAATTACTAATTATTGATTTTCAATTGGAATCAATTGCAAATTAGGTTTTGCCTTTTTTTTTTATTGAAACTCAGATCAGACAATAGCATGTGGATTCAATTGGACGGATTATGCCGAAAACGATTTGGGATTTTTGAGAGTCTTGTTCATTTTAAACCTCACCATTCAGATCTCTTTACAGATGTAAATAGTGGTGAAGGTTGATGTCAATAGAAATGGTGGATGGTAACTAGATGAAAGTGTGGGTTGGAGAAAATCAACAAGGTTTATAAGAATTGATAGAATAAAGAGAGGTTTAAAATGAGGCTTTTAATTTAGACCACTTGTTTTTGATCTAAAGGTTGATAATCATTCTCACCATTCTCATATATATATATATATATATATTTGTGTGTGCGTGTTTTATGCTAAATTGTGGAATAAACACACTATTGTAGAAACAAACTTAACTTATGTCATTTATAAAAAAAATGGTTCAATACAAGTAGGATAAATCACAAAAATAAGGTGACTAGACAAAGAACAGACCGCCTCGCTAGAGACTTCTATTCGAAGTTCAAATTTAAAGCTAACTCAAAGATGCAACAAAAGTTTGAGAATCCAATTCAAAGTCACATGCTCCCAACCATTGGTGATGGTAAACCAGACTAATTCAAAAAGAGCCATTGTATCACCTTCAAGATAGATCGACATGCATGATGGACAGAAACATCCACCTTGCACTTTAGTCAACCGTAAACTAGTCTCTCTAAAGCTATTATGCATGGCTCGTTAGTAGAAATCCAAGGAGACTACCTCTTTGACTTATTGTTTACATTATTGGTGTCGAAATCCTGACTTAAATCTTAAAATCTAGGATTTTGCGACTTTTTCACATTTAACGACTCAAATTTATAATAGAATCCTAAATAGGAAACATTCATCGATTTTGATTGCGATTTTACGATTTCTTATAAACTAAGTCATTTAGGACTATATACCATTTATAACATATATTTAGTATTTTTTTTGTAAAATCCATCGATTTTGATTGCGATTTTACGATTTCTTATATTGATTCTACAAAAGTAGTTGAGTAAAATCCTTCAATTTTAGTTGCGATTTTACGATTGACAATTTTGCTCTTCTATTTTGACATGAAGCAAGGTCCCGATTTTGACAACCTTGGTATACATCATTCACCTGCTACCAACCATCTAATGATGTACACCCAACACTTGCTACTAGTTGACGGTTATCATTCCAAACAACATTATTCCTTGGTGCTCAAAGCTGACAAAGAAGCACAACCATGTGCCCCTCTATATCATTGCTCTATGTACTACAAACATCAAAGACAAAATCTGCAAGGTTGTTGTACTTCCTTGCTCATTGCAGCAATATTGTCGATAACCTGACCTAATACCAACTCTCTGTAGCCGTCACTTACCCAATAAATGTGTGTCACTCGTCTTTTACCACCACATCACAGCAGAGACAATAAGCTGAACAAAGTAAAAACCTTAGAAGAAATTTTACACTTGTAGGAACACAACCATTATATAATCGCCATAATATAGTTTGAGCTTTATGCGGAACATTGAATCACTACAAACTATTATATTTACCCAAAACATGGAAACATTCAACATGTACTCCTATGACTTGGATAAATTAATTTCATGCCCAAATACCACCACATAAACTCGTATAACATGTAATAAATTTTGAGACTCAACAACATTAGCCCTTCAAAACAAAAATCAGTTATCTGAAAAAGTAGGTGAGACACCAATGACGTGCCTCTACAAACTCGCACCCTATGTAAGTCACCTCGCGGGAATTCATTAGTAAATGAGTCGATAACCCTTCCGCCACCAGAGTGAATAGATAGGGTGATAATGGGTAACATTACTGCAATCCTCACCTAGGGGTTATGTGACCTACAAAATCAAAATTTCTCAAGACATAATATGTGACCAAGCTCACACACATCGTCATGCACCTTATCCATTTTGTATCAAACCCCATCTTCATAAAAACACCTCGAAGAAATCCTCAATCCACTCGATCGTAACTCTTCCTAATGTCAATTTTGAGAGCTAACTCCCCTCTCCACCCTTAAAATTTCTCTTCATAACTTTAATTATTTTAGTAGCTATAAGCACATTATTCAACATTGACACACCTTCCACAAAAGCCAACTGATCCACGGATACACACTTATCCGAACAACTCTTCAATCGTTTAGCAAGTAGTTTTGGATACCATCTTGTACAACACATTGCATAAAGAAATAGGTCGTAAATACTTCATAATCACCGAATCTTCACATTTGGGAACGAGTTATATATTTATCTCATTGAGGTTTGTTGGGAAAAAACCTCGGTCCTACCAAGAAAGAGCTGCATTGAAATAAACCATCCTTCAGTTCTTTCTTGGAAATCAGTTGAATAACCAACTTATTGTCTTCTCTTGAAATCTATTTATGCATCAACTCAAGAACCGATGTGTGGATACCATTGTTCATGGAAAACAATGAGTCAACGTATTCTGTCACCACATTGCACAAGCCTTGCTGAGTAGTAATCACCTCCCCGGTGTTAGTACTTTTTAACTTTGCCTCTGGAAATTGTTGGCATGTGAAAGAGAGAGAGGTGATATGTCTCTCAGCTTCCTAAGAAAGTATAGGCATCATTCCAATAACTTCATAATACCAAGTCAATCTTCATTCCCCTTTGTCTATATCTTCAAAAATGAGATAATAATATGTCTGGAATAAAATTCAACACAAGACAACTACTTCCATTATTCCATAACACTACCGAGCATCCGAATGTGCTTTCCACGTCAATCGTTAGACAAGAATCACAATCCAACATAGCACAAATATTTTTCGACTTGTGACGGTCTGCTAATGTTTCAGAAAAAAGAGAATACCTGGTCTATGTCCCCAATAAGGGTTACAAAGATTTGAAATTGCACTCGGGCTGCTCAGTCTTCTGCAATTCCAGTTTAAAAAAAATAATGTGTCCCTTTTTCGTATTTTTTTATGAAATTTTCATTCAAGCATCAAACTTGTCCGGTCTGGTTTTGGTTATACTGGTTCATCGGTTAGATTGCAAACCCGACTGGATTACACTGAGTTTCATCGGTTTGCTTATATTTGTGTCCTATAAGCAAACCGTACAGCCCACCCCTCTAGTTCTCGCTCGGTTGGTGTTTTAAAACACTGATTTGATCTTCAAATTTAGATAAATTTTTATTTAAAATATGTGTTTTTTTTATATAAAATATGATATGTTAATTAATTATTGTTTCTTTTTAAATGTATGAATTTTGATTGAATTTTATAGGTATCAATATTTTTCAAAATTTTAATATAGACCAGGTAAAAAGTCATAAAGTTCAAATAGTGATCGATGCGGTCAAATAGTAAGCTTATGATTCAATGCCTTAACTCAATCCATATTCATTCAATATTTGATTCATTAACTTGTACCTTAAGGAAACAAATTAGAATTTCCCTTATATTTAAGATTGAAAGGATAACTTATTTTGAGACAATTTTGTCTACAAATCAATTACTTATTATAAAACGGATGGAAATATAACTTGAAACTCACACACACATATAAATGTCTGATCCAAGTTTGAACCTGGAACACCACGTATATCCAACGTAGCAATTTCATATAGTTGAACTATGACTTATTATTTTTATTTTTTTTTATTTTATATTTGTCTTCTTATAACCAATTCTGCTTGTCCTCTCCCAATGTACCAAAAGAAAATATTATGCTAAAATCTTATCCAACAATTTCTGTATATTTCTTTTGTTAATTAAAGAAAAGAGTGTTCAGTTTTCAATCTTTCTTTAGTACTCGTGAAATTGAATCCTTTTAAAATTTAAAGTTCCCACAGAATATCATGATTCCCGTTTAAAATATTTTTTCACCATTGACCTCACTTTTGATTTCATTTATTTATATCTTTGCTCCAACTATTTTTATCTTCCACAGCAAGAAACTTAACCACAAACCAACATTAGATTTAATTGTTCCCCAAACCTTATGATATTGTTGATAATGAACTAATGCAGCATTCAGTTGGGACTGTGACTGGGGATTACAATGGAGCAAAGGCTACCATAAACGTGTGGGTCCCCAACGTGGAGATCCAAGGAGAATTCAGCTTGGCTCAAATATGGATTTTATCTGATCTATCTGGAGATGACCGTAACACCATTGAAGCTGGTTGGCAGGCATGCTAAATATTACTCTAAATCAATTAATTCGTCTTAATCAATCCATTGCTTTCCACAACTTTTTTTGGCTAAATTATTTTATTTTTTTTGTAAATATTTTTAATTTCAAGTTTAATCTCTCTAAAAGATTTATGCAAGTTTTAGTCCCATATATATTTTATGTCACGATTTTTTGTCTGTTTTTAAGCAAAATCATGTGTATCATATGAGACTTTGAATTATTTTTCACAGCCATGGTTAGTACGTTATATTCCTTTTGTTTTATATGTCCGGGTAATGCTCTTTGCATTACTCTTGTTTTAAAAAAATAAAAGATAGTTAGGATTAAAATCAACACTTTTATTGATGTCGTAATTTTGTATTTTAGCCAATCAAGCTAAACTCAAGTATAATATTTATATATGCAGGTCTTCCCACAACTCTATGGTGACAGTCTCCCTAGATTGTTTATTTACTGGACGGTAAGTAAATTGATTGAACAAAGATCAGGTGGAAAAGTATACTAGCACTATGTACTTGTACAATATTATATATGCTTCATGTGTAATATTTTTTTTAAGCAAAATAAAATTATAATAAATAAAAACAAAGAGATATAGAGGTTGGGGACATAAAACCTGACCTAGGAGTAGCCCAAATGAGAGTACATCTTGAAAAAACAGACCAAGTGGATCAGCCCTAAACTATCTTTACAATTATTCACTTATTACGAGTGCAACCAAGCGAACCGGCACGAAACCAAGTTACAAAAAATATAACAAGTGCACATTTGCAAAGAATATTAGGGTTTTAAAATTGGCGAATGAATCAACCACCAACACGGTATAAATATCCAAGTGTCAGCAACTCCCTGAAAGCATAAAAGCTCTTTCGAACAATAACAACACCAGAGTGTAGGCGGACATACCACCTTGAAGCCCGCGGATCTCAACAAATCCGAAACATCAGAGAATCGAAGGTCATCGCACCAAACACAACCAGTTTCACCCGTAAGAACTCAGATATGAGTCCAATACGTTATAGTAACACAGATCCTTTCGGGTTAAAAGGACCAACCCTTTCGGGTTTTTTGAAACACACAAACCCTTTCGGGTTATTGAAAAAGAACCACCGTAAATGAGTCTCTAGTTTATGGCCTCCACAATCTCTGATCGTCTAACAGAAGGAAAAACACAAAACACACACAAGAGAACAAAAACAAACACAAAATAAAACAGCCCCCAAAACAACACAGTCCGGCAGCAGCAAAGAAACCACCACAAAGCTTGAAATCTTCACGGCGGCGCTCGTAAAACGATGGCGGAGGTAAACGATGGATAAAAAGCGAAAGGTGGTGGTAAAGAGGTTGTACCTTGATCGCTATCTCAAAGAACATGAGAAGGAGGAAGAAATAGCGAAGGTGTTGGTGTTGAGAGGAACAGGGTGAGAAAACACGGTGATGGAGGGGAAGGAGAGCTCCGAAAAGAGAAGGGGAAAAGGGGGTGCGGAGGACAGAGGACGGAGTCGCTCTTCGCACCACCACTCTAGGGAAAAAATACAATCCCTCGCAAATTCCTTGATCACAAAATTTAGTGACAGATATAGAGAGGGATTTCACATTTTCCATCTCTAAATTTCCCTCACTAATTTTTGCTTTTTTAGTAGTGTAAATCAACTATATTTTTGCGCTTGATTTACCAAGTGTTGTTAGTATTTAAAAATTGGTGTTGTTGTACAAAAGAAAAATGATTATGATTAATAATTGCAGGCTGATGGATATAAAAATACTGGATGCTACAATTTACTATGTCCAGGTTTTGTTCAAACTAATAAAAATGTTGTAATCGGAGGTGCACTTACTCCAACTTCTACATATAACGGAGGGCAATTTGAAATTAGCTTACTAATCTGGAAGGTAATTTTCTGATGAGATTACCAAATTGACCTTAGAATAGTAGGATAAATTGATAGATATCTCTGCTTGTTCCTCTAGTTTTATGCATTGTTTTCTCAATAATAATAATGTGTCTACCATCAACACTGCTTCAAGAAGGTAAGATAAATTAATTGTGGTTACAAAAGTCAAAAAATTTATTTAACTGTGGGTACTAAAGTCACTAAAGTAAAAATAAATTTTATGACTTTAAATTTTTTAATCACATTAAAAAATTTAGGTGTGTTTTATATCTTTAAAAATTGAGTGACCATTATTCATTTTCTATCAATTTAGTCTCCAAGATTGTTTTGTTGTCTAGCTAAAATGTTGCTCTTAATGATTAAATATGTGTATATTTTAGTAACCTAACTTTCTCAAATACAAAATGGTGTTTTTAAAGGTTTTCTATGTGTGTGAAGGATCAAGACAATGGGAACTGGTGGTTTGGATATGGAACTGAAATAATTGGGTATTGGCCATCCTCCTTGTTCACAAAGTTGAATGATAGTGCACATGCAATTCAGTTTGGTGGAGAAATAATAAATACAAAATCAACAGGGTCTCATACTTCTACCCAAATGGGTAGTGGACATTTTGCTGAGGAGGATTATGGCAAAGCTGCATATTTTAAGAATTTACAAGTTATGCAATCTAATAACTTCTTTTTTCCATTGTCAGAAGATCCAACGTATTTTGCAGAGCAACCAAATTGTTATAATATAAAAGGAGGGAGTAGTCATGACTGGGGAAAATACTTTTTCTATGGTGGACCTGGCAGGAATGAGAATTGTCCTTGAGTAAATGATTAATAATAATTATTATTATATAGATTAATCTTGTTAGGGCATTGATATAGATTAATCTTTTTCTATGCTCCCAAATGAACAACTTCCTTGAATACTGATATGTTCTCCAAAGTTTTGCTATGATTCTCATTATTCAGATTAATCTTGTTAGGGCATTGATATCATCTTTAACCATAGCTTCTGGCATTGCATGATGTTATGCATAATCTGATTTTCAACAAATATTGGGTTATACATATTCTTAAAAAGGTCCAAATCAACTAGAAGTGTAGCATAATGCCCAAAATTTGTTTTCTTGTTTTTTAATCAATCGCTGAAGAGGTACCTATGTTATAAGTTGTTTCAAACAAGGTTCTAGGTCTTCAATACTCCTAAGAGGTATTGAGAATTTGAACCTAAATCTGAGCATGATATTGCTTATGATTATTATTGTTAAAGTCTTTGGACCATTGGAAAAATATTACTGTTCTATAAGTTTAAGAACCTAAGGTCCATATTTGACACATTTCTTCAATAGAGGGGAATTAAAATTAGTAGTGCCATTTTCTTAAAGAGATAAGTTTCCAAGTAATTACATCCTTCCATAGCAATATGTTTTCTGATGAAGATATCTAGTAGTTAGGGGAGATTCACCTTTTTCTAGAGTAAGGTAGAGCATCGTGCGGGCTTCGGGACCCAAGATAGTTTACTCGAAAGTAACCAAGATGATAAAAATCCACTCATCTATGAACACATATTTACATCGTTTACTCGGGGTGCATAGTTAGATTTGGCGGATTTGGTCAGGTAAGACTAAATATTTTGGGGGATTTCAAGAGATAAAATTTTAGAGGAGATAAGTAACTCCATTGTTAGTATCTACAGACTAGACCTAAAAAAGATGTTTATGAACTTTTTTATGTTTACTATATAAAAAAAAAAAAAAAAAGATATTGTCAACTGCAAGTAATATTCATATAAAAAAGATGCCATGAGCCGGCATGTTTGCTTTAGGTTGGGGTGAGGCCGTGAGGGAGGAGAGGCTTGGAAGTGGCAGCGCCGGTTGTTCAGGTGGGAGGAGGAGAGGGTAGGGGAGTGTTCAGATTTCCTTTGTGCTTTTGCAGGTTGATTCTGAGGATCATTGGAGGTGGTAGTTAAATTGGTTTGGTGTTTATTTGGTCGGAGGCGTGTATCACTTTCTCACTGGTCCGCAAGCACATAAGCATAACGCACTTTCATAATTGATTTGGCATAAATATGTTCCTATGAAGGTTTCAATTTTTGCTTGGTGTCTTATGCGCAATAGGTTACCTACCAGAGATAACTTGTTTCGGTGCGGGGAGGTGGGAACGACAAATCATTTGTTTTTCCATTGTTCTATTTTTGGTTCTTAGTTGACCCCATAGGAATCACACATAATTTTGTTCAGTTTGCTTAATTGACGGATGGTTTGAAAGTACGATGCTCTCTTAAGCACTTACTTCAGTTCACATGTGTTTGGATTATTTCAAATGAAAGAAATGTCAGATTTTTTTTTTAATAATAAGGAAAATCCAATCCCTCAGCTTCTCGACAAAGTAAAGAGGCTTTTTTATTGGTGCTGAAGACAAAAGTTGTTAACATGTTTGCTTGTATTCATAGATGGTGCCGATGTAGGGCCCTTTTTATTGGTTGAGAAATGATTGATTTTGTTCTTTGTTTCATATTCTAATATTCTAACATTGTAACTATATTTTCAGCATCTTTTTACCACATCTTGTGCCAAGGACATTGTTTGGTTGGTATAATATATTTTATTTTAATTTGTCAAAAAATATAATGGAAAATAGAACCAATTTCTTTTGAAGAATGGTTACCAAAGAAATTTTATAAAATTAATTACCCACTAAAATATAATTTTGTTGACTAGATTAATATTTTGATTATTTAACATAAAAAAACATTGATTAAAAAAACAGATAGAATAACATATAAAGTAGTCAACATTAGCTATAATAAATCAAATCTCATTATTGTATTAACTAGAAAAAGCAAAGAGTCATTGAATGATGAAAAAAAGAAAACGTACTAACAATACTCTAATGAAGATTTTGTCCAAAAATACTCTAATGAAGATATATATTCTTCAAAACAAATAAATAGAAATACTATAATGAGATAATAATGTGATGAATCAATACATTATATTTAGAGAAACAATCCAAAATTATCTTTACCCTTAAAAAAAATCTAAAATTATCTTTAGAGTAATAGTACTTTAAAAATGGTATCGTATATAATAAGAAATAAGCACTTTTTTAATTTTATTATATTAATATTGAATAAAATCATCAACAAGTCTTGACCAAAAAAATATCTGCTAAAAAAAAAAGTCTTGACCAAAAAAATATATAAAATCGTCGGCATGTCATATTTATGTTGGATGGAACAAAACCAAAGTCTAGTAAAACACAACAAAATATGGATTTTGGCTCTATAATCATCTCTTTTCTCCTTGTTTCTTTTGTTTCTCCTATTTATTCTTTCAAAACAAGTAGCCATCACTTAGTGAATCAAACTTTTCAAATCGAGGAAGAGTTTCACAAGTTGAAAAGAAACATAGAAATCCGTCTTCAGCATATCAACAAGCCTGCTATTAAGACAATTCAGGTATTCTAAAAGAAATCTTAAATATAAATAAAAGAAGGGAATAAATGGAAGCATTGTTTAGAATTTAATTTCTAATTACTTCTTCAATACACACTCCTTAGTATTGAATTATAACTTATATGTTTGTGTTTATGTAATTTTTTGTTTGTATTCATTTTCGCAGAGTCTTGATGGTGATATAGTAGATTGTGTTATGTTTCATAAACAACCAGCTTTTGATCATCCTCTACTAAAAGGGGAGAAACCAGTGGTATTTTCATTTTAGGAAAACCTAAACTAACATTTTTTTTTTTTGCCAAATCACTCATTTATATTTAAAAATATTTACATCGTTGACCCAACGTTTGTTTTTTTTCTTTCCATAGTCTAATTCTGTGACAAATTTGTGTATGTGGTCATTAAATTATATACTATCAAGAATATTTCACCTCATTGAACCACAATTAAATCCTCATATTGAGAATAAGATACAAAGATTATAAATAAGATAAAACTAAAATGGAGCATATTAACTTTGATGGATTACATATTGTAACAACCACTGCGATGTAATTTATATGTTATCTGGATGAATTGATGACATAAAAAATCACATTTTGAATGTTTAAAGAAAACTTCTGGAACATACAAAGATAAAAAAAAAAACTAAGTTTTTAGTCCAACATTATTCTCATTTTTAAGTAGAAATTAAAGGACTAACATGACACACATAAAATCTGTTTCAAAGTTTAAATTACGTTAAAAGACCTTTATTGCAATTCTGCGTATATATTTTTTTTTAACTCCATTATTTAGTATTTGGATTTTTTTTTAAGTTAATTAAATTATTTACTTTCGACTTTATAATTGGAATTTTTTCATGCATATATTCATAAAGGGTCATCCAAAAAGACCAAAAGGGTATCATCAAATGGGCAATTTTAGTGATAATCTTCAATTGTGGAGCTTATATGGTGAATCATGTTCCGAAGAAACAGTTCCAATTAGAAGAACAAAAGAGCAAGACATCTTAAGAGCCGGCTCTATTAGCAGATTTGGAAAAAAATTAAATCAAGTTGGAAGGGACGACACCAGCAATGCACACGAGGTATGCAATCACAAAAATCTCTTTCTCTCTCACACACACATATTCTTCATGTTGAAGTGTGGAATAAGCAAACAAATTTTATTATAGAAACAAACTTAACCCATGTTATTAATAAAAAAATGGTTCAATACAAGTAGGATAAATAAAAAACACATGGTGACTAGACGAAGAATGTAATCGGCCCCTTTGCTAGGGTATGAATAACCATGTTTGCTTGTCGCCTAATAAACTCCACAATATGAGAAATGATACCATAAAATACATAAGCCTCATGATGATTGGATGTCAGAGATGCCACCAAAGTTTAGGAAATTCGATTCAAAAGTCACATGCTCCCAACCGTCGGTGATAGTGAGCCGAATTGATTCTAACAGAGCCATCGCCTTGCCTTCAGGAACCAACATTTTTTCTTGACTCTATCGCGTTTGTGCCATTACATAATGGCTATCTGAATCTCGCATGCCACAACCAAATGATGTGGACCAACCTGCATGATGGAAAGCAACATCCACATTGCAGTTAAGCCAACCGTGAGCTGGTCTCTCTCAAGCTACTATGAGCAGCTCGTTGGTAGCATTCCCAGGAGATATATGCCTAACACTTAATGCTAT
>Ga0099826_10000796_pt1 | contig 16825 bp, 19 predicted proteins | sample Mtrugardesep15_FD_76830 | JGI IMG/M metagenome (GOLD analysis project Ga0099826, IMG submission 76830) | Root nodule microbial communities of legume samples collected from California, USA - M. trunc garden sep15 | ecosystem: Host-associated > Plants > Roots > Nodule | place: USA: California... | reverse complement strand
GTCAATCCAGTATAAATATTACTCCTAATATTTATACCTATGTATAGACTTAATATCTCATATCTATGACCCATGAGATGCGGTCATCAGTCTACATACATAATAGTCTCGACGTTTTATTATTATCCTAATTCATATTAAAGTTTGACTACGAATATGTTTAATAATCTTTATGATAATGTAATCTCATGATTAAGTCACACTTAATATATTATTACATGAACTATCTATTCTAGGGACTTTATTAACATCATTATAATAAAGAGTGCCATACATTATTCAATAATAAAAGTCATGATACATAAGATAAGTTTAACATAAACTATTGGCCTCTAGGGCTTACAGTACCAACACTTCTTCCATCTGGACAACCGCTTGTCTCCCACGTTTCCATTGAGGAAACTGTTTCTCTTTGAAATCCAAAATCTTCCCGCCTCAATGGTAGTTGCTTGGCTTCGACGGTCTTGCATTCCTGACTCATGTCTTGTCGAACTCTAGGGTTTTTTGGCCCTTTCACGCCAAGTTCACATCTTGTCGAAATCCTCAAGTTGAAGGAAAAGACTTTGATTCCTGCAAAGATAAAAGTCAACTAATGTTGACCGCATTAAATGATCCTATCGAAATTACTGGCTAACAAATTACCCCCAAAGAATGCCATTTTTGACTGAAAGAATTAGAAGGAGAGAATTAGCATTTTTGAAAAACACCCCTAGTATTTCGAAGCATGACGTCAAGGTCATCATGGTTTTCATGAGTAGTCTTTTCAGGAATTTCTTTGAGAAAATTTTCTCAACTTCCCACTACCTTAAAGAAGATTAACTTCTCCTCAAACACATGACAGTTACTGCATATGGGAAACAAGGAGTTTATCATGACGGTTACCTTCTCCCTCTATAAAACCCCTTGTCTTGTTCCTTCAGTAACTCGCCTTTCCATTTCTGTTTTTCAAATCTCCACATTTGCATTCTTACTGAGAAGCTCTATTCATGTAAAAGAGAATAAAAACCTTTATGTGCAATGAAAAAACTTCCAAACAAATTCCTCATCACCATTACTGAAAGAGTTGTTGCTTTCGGTGTCCAAGATCTTTTGAATTTCAGCATGACATCCAAACACCATCACCACTTTGCTAATAAGAAAGTGATATTCAGAGCGCTAAACAGAGAATGTTTATGGCTCATTGTTGATCCCTTACCATGTGTAGCACAACGCCGGTTCATGTAGAGGCTATTCAAAAGTGGTCATGCATCCTGTAGCGTGGAGTTGGTTACCTTTATGCTTCAGCAAATTCACCCTAACTTGGAGGAGATCAAACTAATCCTGGCGAAAACGATAAAACATGGTTCTGACGGGGCTACATACTTCAATCTTATGTTGAAAGTTTTGGCTAGCGAAATTTTTTTTGAGAAGGAGGTTATTTATGCCTTTCAAAACCTTTTTAACCGATGACAACTCGCCAATTGTAGGAATGCTATCTTGAATACAGCGGGTCCACATTTCGTGCGGAACGTTCTCAGCTTTAGGCCAATGCTCTTAGGCCTGAAGTACCAATTCTCTTGTCCTCCCAACAGGGTTTGTGAAGGGATCAGGAGAATCCGTAACACCAACTCGCCCCTCTCCTGTCACCTCGATCTTGAACTTGCTTTGTTTCTAGAACACTACCTTTTTTTGGATGTCAACTATTATGATAATGTGTATTTAGGGCCAAACATAGTTTCTTTGTAACTGAAGTGGTAAATCAGTCTCAATGGTTTTATCCATGTTCTGACATTGTATTTTGGCATGTTAGTTGGCTTTTAACTTAATGAAAATGTCATTTCCATTTCTTATGTTTTTTTTATCGCGATACTTGACAATTTATAATGATTTAGAAAATTGCCTCTTAGCATTAATCTTTAATTCAAGTTTAACGCCAAGTCTTCGTTTCTCGTCGAAACTACTCTTGTGTTGTTTTGACTTCCTACAATATAGGCCTGTATTTTTTCAAAAACTTACCATTTATTTTGAATATTCTATTGCCGGAAGCCAACTCTTCTATTTTATAAGCACCATTTGAAAATACTTGTATAACTTCAATTGGTCGTTCCCAATTCGGTGACCACTTGACTAAGAATTTATCTCTTTTGTCCATAGGCAAAAGTACTTTCCAAACAAAATCTCTAAGGTTGAAAGATTTTGATTTTACCTTTTTATTATAGGCTTTTGCCATACGTTCTTTTTGCCTTAAAAGAACGTCTAATGCCATCAGCCTTTCTTCATCTATATCAACCAACTCATCCAACGTCATATTCTAATATTGATCCGTTGGAATTTCCATCTGTCTTTGTACTATAGACGATTGCACATAGATTTCCACTGGTAAATCTGCATCGTGCCCAAAAGCCAGACGAAATGGTGTAGAGTTTGTTGACTCTTTTGGAGATGTTCGACAAGCCCAAAAAATCTGGTTTAAAGTTTTATGCCAATTTTTTGGTTGAGCATGCGTATGCTTCTTTATCCAACTAATGATAACTTTGTTGGCAACTTCAACTTGACCATTTGCTTGAGCATAATATTGTGTCGAGGTAAGCAACTTAAAACCTGTTTGGTTGGCAAAATCAACCATTTTTTGACCAATGAAGATTGATCCTTGGTCCGTAGTGATAGTTTCAGGAATTCCAAATCTATAAAGAATATAGTTATGAATAAAACTAATCACAATATCTTGGCTAACCCTAGATAAAGGAATGGCTTCGATCCATTTCGTGAAATAATCTATTCCAACTAAAATAAAATGATGACCCCCCGACGAAGTAGGATGAATTTCACCAATTATATCTAAAGTCCAACCTCTAAATGGCCAAGGTTTTACTATGGAATATAGTTCATTCATAGGTACATGTTGAATTCCTGCATGTTTTTGGCACCCTTTCGCAAACTCAATTAATGCAGTCTTTCAACATGGATGACCAATACAAACCTTGTCGAAATATTAACCATTTCATTTTACTACCTGCTTGATGAGAACAACAAGCTCCACTACGTACCCCAGAAACGGCAAGGTAAGCCTCATTCTCATTGATGCATTTAAATAAAACCCCTTCATCGGTTTTCTTAAACAATTCATTTCCAATGATCACGTAGCTTAAGGCACTATATATAGTCTTTTGACTGACTGTGCCTGATGGATTCTCAAGGTAGTCTACAACCGGCTTTCTCCAATCGTTATTTGACAAATTGTCAATGGTAAAAATTTCAGGATAAGAAAATTTGGGATAGGCGTATGGCTCATTAGAATTTGATTCTCCTTCTGCCCCCCACAAGTTTTGGCAATGAGAATTCTGTCGAAGGACATTCAATAGGAACCAATTTATCCTTAATTTCTATCAATTCCTGTAATTTATGTCTAGAAATTTTATATCCTAAAGCAACCTGTGCTAAATCATTTGCTACTTGATTCTCAATTCTTGGCACATATTGAATATCAGTAGATTCAAAATTATTTATCAAATGATTAGCAGAAATAAAATAAGAAAATAAATTCTCACTTATGCATTTGTAATCCTTTGTTAGCTGCTTCACCACACATTACAAATCTCCCTTTATCACGACATTATTTGCCCCCAGTCCGAGCAGAATCTCTAGTCCCACTATTAAGGCTTCTTATTTGCCTCATTATTGGAGCAAATGCCATTGATTTTATATTTGAACTTAGTTGGTACATTTAATGGAGATATCATGAAAATACCAACTCCGGTACCATTTTTATGGCTATAATCACCAAAATACAAAGTCCAAGTTTGATTTTTCTCATAACTTTGTGTTGCTTCGACCAAAGTATGATCAACTATGAAGTCAACAACAATTTGCCCTTTGACAGATTTCAAAGGCTGATAAGTTAGTGAATATTCAGATAAAGCTAAAGCCCATTTTCCAACTCTACTATGTAAAATTGGCTTTGACAACATATGTTTAATAACATCGAAATGCGAATAAACATAAACAACTACAGGCTTTATATATTGCTTAAGTTTAGAACATGAAAAATACAGACACAGACACAATTTTTCAACAGGACTATATCTAGTTTCAACATCATTCAAAACTCTACTAAGGTAGTATATGACTATTTCGATACCATTTTCATCCTGTTGAGCTAACATGCTTCCTATTGTTGAGTCAGATGCTGAAATGTATAATTTCATGCTTTTATTCCAAATTGGAGGCAATAAATTTGGAGGTTTCGTCAAATAATCCTTGATCGCATCATTAGCTTTTTGATAATCCTGCCCCCAGTTAAAACTGTCATATTTCTTCAGTCGAAGTAGTGGTGAAAATGCTTTTGTTTTTTCACTTAAGTTAAAGATAAATCTTCTCAAGTAGTTGATTTTCCCAACAAGGAATGAAGTTCCTTCTTTGTCGTTGGAGGCTTAGTTTTATCTTGATTTATTTCAATATCTTTTTTGTGCACAACAAAACCTAAGAAGTCACTTGCACACACGCCAAAGGCACATTTCGGTAGATTCATTTTCAATCCATATTTTCTCATTATTTCGAATGATAATCGAAGATGTTCCAAATGATCATCTTCCGACAAAGATTTTACCACAATAGCATCAAGCAGGATCAAACAAGAAATCCTAGGACATGTTGTGCATTGATTTTAGGAAAAAGAGCATGCGTTCATCAAATTTATAGGTTGCTTTATGAACAGGACGACACCGTGTGGCGTCTTTCGATAGAAAAAAGGTTTTAAAAGTAAAAGGAAACGCAATAAATGCAAGATAAAGGATAAAAGTTTAAAAACGCAGAAAACTTAAAGAAAAGATAAATTGCATGACATTAAAATAAAGGTGGTTCGACAAATTATTTTACATACACTCTGTATTACTCATTTCTCTCGCGCCGATACTTTGAGTGTTTAAGAACTTGTATAAGTGATTTGCGACCTGTTTTCCCTATGGAAACCTACTTTTTATACATAGCAAAATAACTGGAAAAAGCACAACTCCACTGTCAACACTTCTTCCATTTGGACAACCGCTTTTCTCCCACGTTCCCATTGAGGAAACCGTTTCTCTTTGAAATTCAAAATCTTCACGCCTCAACGGTAGTTGCTTGGTTTCGACGGTCTTGCATTCCTGACTCACGGCTTGTCGAACTCTAAGGTTTTTTGACCGTTTCATGCCAAGTTCACATCTTGTCGAAATCCTCAAGTTGAAGGAAAAGACTTTGATTCCTGCAAAGAAAAAAGTCAACTAATTTTGACCGCATCAGATGAGCATGTCGAAATTATAGGCTAACAACTGCAAAATGTTATAGACATTTCTACATGCATGTAGTACCAACTGGATTCTGAAGATATTTTACCGTATGAATCCACACCCACGTAAAAGTACACCTCCTTTTACGTATTTCACCAAAGCAATGTAAATGGACACCTCCATTTACATTCTTTAAGACTTAGCATGACTATGAATGCATGGACTACAAGTAAATACTCGACAATGCACCTATCACCAAACTACATTATATAATTTTCACCATCATATAATATATTCACCAAAGCAATATAAAGTATACCTCCAATAACATTCTTCATAAATTCACCACCATTTGCATTATCAAGTATTCACATCAACACAATCAACAAGTCATAACCAACAAAGAATCATCAACATAATCATCATCAACATTAATCACCACAAAGAAACAACGTTTCATGAAACACAATTCACATAATTGACGACATTTAACCACATCATGATAATCAACATTTATACACCCATCATTCATTTGATTCATCTTCATTTTATCATATTATCATGAATACAAGCCATTTACAAGTTATGGAATCCTGAAACTTAATTTTGCAAAGTTTGTTTATTTTCCCCAAAAATCCGTTTTCAAGTATTTTCCAAAAGAAAAGCATTCATGTTCAAACTCATAAACATATCATGTTCACATATTACATAACATCACAGTAATGCATTCATGTTATCATCATTTCATGGTTCCGGTTATTTTCAAAAAATTCATCAAGTTCTTCTCATTTTCTCCATTTTTCAAGTCAAATCATTTTCAAGATAAAACCAAGTTATAAGTTCACCTATACCTTGCATAGTCTTTCTAAGTTTATTATTACAGAAATAAAGTCATATCCTCATCACTTTATTCAAGAAAAAAAAATTTCGGAAAAATATCAAGTTATGTACATTTTCAAACCATTTTAGTCTCAAAATCGTAAAACTAAATTTGATCCCATATCCGATTTATAAGGAAAAAAAATAGTCAAACACATAAAAAGAAACACATATGAGTGTCCAGAAACGACCCCATACGCCCCGAGATGCACAGAAGCTGGGCGAGCCTCACAGGACAAGGGAACCCAGAAATGGGTTCCCTCTCGAGAACACACACCAAAATCCCCCAAAAACTCCAATTTTGTTTCCAATTGACCCTAAAGTGTTACCCAAACTTCTTCAACAATTATCATGCATAAAAAAAACATTAAAATGAATTGAATCACAAGTTCATATCATCATTAATTCAAGATCAACTTCATTTTTCACCAAAAACTCATATTTTCACAAATTGATCCAAACTTCAAAAACAACACCAACAATCCAAACCAAATGGCATCACAGAGTACTCATAGTGCCGGTACCTCGTTCAAAATGCAGGCTTAGAAATATCCTCCGCCTTAACTCTTATCTGGTGATATCCGGATCTTAAATCAATCTTACTGAACACTTTCACACCAACTAACTGATCCATCAAATCATCAATCCTCGGGAGAGGATACCCATTCTTAATTGTCACTTTATTCAACTGTCGATAATCCACACACAACCTCATACTGTGGTCCTTCTTCTTAACCAACAACATTGGAACTCCCTACGATGAAACTCTTAGCCTAATATACTTCTTCTCCAACTGTTTCTTCAACTCAGCCAATTTCGACGCGGACATTCGATAAGGTGTCGTCGAAATAGGACTTGTTCCTGGTACCAAATCAATGACAAACTCCAGTTCTCGCTCCGTCGGTAAGTCGGTAATTTCCTCTGGAAAAACTTCTGAAAACTCATGTACTATCGGCAAATCGTCAACTCCATTCTCAACATCAACCTTCAACGAAACAAACATCATAACTAACAAGCTTCACCTTCGAAAGACTTCTTTACTTTCCCTGTAGTTAAAAACTTCTCTCCCACCTGATCTACCCTCTTGGAGAATGTTACGCTTTTTGTTAAACAATTAATGTTAACCCCAAAAGATAACATCTAGTCCATTCAAAAAATAATGTCCATATGCTCCAAAGGCAGACACACCAAATCCAATTCAAAAATCATGTTACCAAAATTAACAGGACACGTAACACACACCAAGGAATTGGTCACCGAGCAATTGGCTCAGGTATCAATGACCATCCCTCTCAACAAAGGAGACATCAAGATTCAAACGTTCAACACAACTAAGCGAAATAAAAGAATGCGTCTCACCCGTATCAATAATAGCTAACAAAGGAGTACTATTGATAAATCAAATACCTCTTATCAGATTATCTTGTTGCTCCACCTCTCCGACGTTCAATGCAAAGACCTTTCCTCCCGTCTTCTTCGGTTTCGTACACTTGGTACTAATATGCGCAGTTGCAACAAACAATCTCCTTACCCTTGCACTCATAAGACTTGTGACCCGCTTTACCGCACTTGTAACAATCCTCACCCTTCTTGCAATCACTAGCAAAATGTTCAGGTACACCACACTTAAACCACTTCACACCTTCCCCACTTGGCTTAGAGCCCACACCAAAATCCTTATTCTTTCCCTTATCCTTGCCACAAGGCTTGCCACGATCAATACCCATTCCTTTCTTCTCATTCACGGCCTTGTAGAAGCTAGCCCTAACTTTACCTGCCTCATCAAACATCTGATACTTTTTTACCAAAGTAGCAAACTCCCTAATCTCATTAAAACACACATACTGGTAGATCTTCGGACGCTAGTCACTCTCAAACTTAATGCATTTGGACTCTTCTGCACCCTCAACATTGATGTAATGACATAACCGAGACAACTATTCGAATTTTGCCGCATACTCCGCAACAGACATACTTCCTCGCTTCAAGTAAAGAAACTCAATCTCCTTCTTGTTCCTCACATCAGCTGGAAAATACTTCCTCAAGAACTCTTCCTTAAACATAGTCCAAGACACCGTAGCACCACCAGGTTCCAAACGCCAACAAGCATTCATCCACAAAAACTTAGCTTCCTCCGCTAGCATATGAGCAGCCAATCTTAGTTTCTGATTATTAGTCACCATAGCTCTAAAAACACTCTCAATGCCCTGCAACCAAGTCAACGCTCCATCTGGATCATATTTTCCCTTGACCGTCAGAGGATGGTTTCTCATGAAACGATCCAACCTCAGCTCGTTTGCACTACCCTCATGTTGCTGACCCTGCACCTCATTCTTCTGAGCATGTGCCAATACCTGAGCCATCGCAGCCAAAGCATTCGTGATCACCGTATCATTCCTACTGGATCCAACCATCTGAGTTCTACACAAACCACACCAACATATAAGAACAACAACACAATATCGAAGGTAAGGCAATACCATTCGCATACAACAGGTAAAATCACTAGTTTTGGTCCGGAATAGACCGACATGGCTCTGATAAGTAACATCATAAACCCTTAATACGATAAATCATGCAAATAATTCAATTATTCAAAGAGTTTAGATGCTACATCTTCAATTAATCCAAAACATGCATATATAACTTTTTGCAAAACACACAGTGGAAATGATATCATAACATCTCATCAACATATAATAAAATCTCAAAATAGCCATGTCACATGTATTATAATACATCACAAAATATAATCTCAAATCTCAACATAAATGAGCAACAAATCTCATCAAGGCATAAAATAAACGACATAAGTTTGACACCCTAATCAGATCCCTAAACTAGACCCTAAGCATAATAAAAGAAAACGAGGTAGCTCCAAAGCTAGTCCTCAAGCAACTCACAAGCAAAGGCAAATCAATCCTGCACGTCGTCTACCCATTCATACGAAATAGGCAGACGGTCAACCAAACGACCACTAGGGGCTAGTTTATATTCCAAAAATAACATATATAATCAAATGAAAATAAAATAGCATATTCATTTCCATTGATCAATAAACAAACACTTAATTTACTCATTAAACAATGAATTTTAACATCAACATTATTCTTTAAGCATTCTAGCATAATGAAACAACACATACAATTCACCTTTTCACATAACACACAACATTCACCAAGTTTCACCAATGCATATAATCACCAATTCAAATAGTCAAATATGACGCAATTCAACAAATCTCAAATGCATGCAATGTTCTAGACAAATCTACATGCATGTGGTACCAGCTGGATTCCGGAGATATGTCATCGTATGAATCCACACCCATGTAAAAGCACACATCGTTTTATGTATTTCACCAAAGCAATGTAAAAGTACACCTCCATTTACATTCATCGAGAGTCGACATGACTATGAATGCATGGACTACAAGCATACAATCGTTTATCAAAAGAACATTAAATTTAATTGAATCACAAGTTCATATCATCATTTCATCATAAATCCAAGATCATCTTCATTTTTCACCAAAAACTCATATTTTCACAAATTGATGCAAACTTCACAAACAACACTAACAATTCAAACCCCAATGACATACAAACATATACAATCATATATCAAATGATTTGAAACATGTTTGAACACTAATCATTCACAAAATTCATGATTTTCACACAATTGAGCAAAAATCATCAAAACAACTTATTTCAAACATCAATTATGAACTTGAACATATAAACACTTCAATTCCACAAAATTTACATACCCATAATTACACATCAAATATAAGCAGAGATTTCTTCACAATTAATCATCAATTCACAAAATCAATTATGACCCATAAGCAAAAACTTAACTATTATGTGAATAAATCTACCCCTCTTACCTTAAACCTTCAAAAATCTCTAGCAGAGGCTTCACTCCCCTCTTCTAGCTCCCTAGCTCTTGATTTCTTCTCTTCTAAGTTCTTCCTCTTCTTTCTCCTATTCTTCTCTCTATCTCTCTACTTTCTCTCTCTAGCCACTCTATCTTTATGAGAATGTGTGAATTGTTTATAACCCTAGTCTCCTCTCATGAGTTACACACACACACACACACGCTCTCGCGCGCGCACACACACACACACTCTAATAAGGGTTAGGTTACTACAATTCATAATGGGTCTCAAAACTCTTACAAATTAATTCTAAAAGGTTACTACTCACTAACCCAATAAAACATCGAATAATTAACGTTTCAAAATAATTACCACAAGCTACTACTAAGTTAGTAAAAATAACCAATCACACTAGAACACTAAAAAAATTCTACATTCTAAAATTACTAAATTACCCTTGCTACACAATTACCAAAATATCCTCAGTCCTAAAAATTACCAAAATACCCTTGCCTCAAATTCCACTAGTCCCCAATCAAACACACAAACAAGCAATTAATCGCGTATAAATAATAAATAAAATAATCCTTGTGAAAAACAAGCTGTTACAATTCCCCCACTTAAAGAATTTTCATCCTCGAAAATTACCTGAATAAATCAACTCCGAATATGAACCCCTCATCCGACTCTCCAATTCCCAAGTAACACACTCACCGGTTGGCCCAAACCAAATCACTTTCAGCAAAATGATTTCTTTTCCTCTTAAGCTCTTCACTTCTCGATCCTCAATCCTAACTGGCCAAGTCTCAACAGTCAAATTATCCCTTACTTCCAACTCATCCACTTGAATCACATGCGACAGAACATACACATACTTCCTTAACTAAGACACATGAAACACATCAAGAAGATTCGACAACGACGGCGGTAACCAATATGATACGCTACATTTCCAACCTTCTCAATAATCTCAAACAGACCAACTAAATGGGGGTGTCAACTTCCGACACTTCAAAGCATGTCCAACACCGGTCACATGGTTCACTCTAAAAAACACATGATCACTAACTTGAAACTCAATATCCTTCCTCATCATATCATGATAACTTTTCTGCCTACTCTGAGACATTTTCATCTTCTCCTGAATCATTTTAACCTTCTACGTAGTCTCTTGAACAAATTCCGGTCCTAAATAAACACATTCTCGTGACTCATTCCAACACAACGGAGTCCTACACCTCATTCCGTACAAGGCTTCAAACGGTGCCATACCAATGCTCGAATGAAAATTGTTAGTAAACTCAATAAACGATAAACATTCAACCCAACTTACCCCTTGTTCCAAAACACAAGATCTTAACAAATCTTCTAAAGATTGAATAATCCTCTCCATTTGATCATCAGTATGAGGATGATAAGCAGAACTCAACCTTAACTTAGTCGCCAAAGCTGCTTGCAGACTCTCCTAAAACTTCGAAGTAAACCACAGATTTGTATCTGACACAATGCTAGATGGAATACCATGCAATCTGACAATCTGCTCAATGTAGATATCCTCCAACTTCGCCACAAACATAAATGTCTTGATAGGAATAAAATGTGCTGACTTCGTCAATCGATCAACGATAACCCAAATAGAATCACTTCCATTCACAGTCTTAGGTAACACTGCAACAAAATCCATTGATATATTATCCCACTTCCACAATGACACAAACAACGGTTGCATCAAACCCAATGGCTTCTGATGTTCAATCTTAGACTTCTGACAAACCAAACAAGCATACACAAACTTCGCAGTTTCTTTCTTCATTCCAGGCCACCAAATCAACTTCTTCAAATCCTGATACATCTTCGTCGCTCCTGGATGAATACTCAAACTACTCTAATGACCCTCTTCCAAAATCCGCTTCTTAAGCTCATTTACATCCGATACACAAACTCTATCTTGAAACATTAAAACAACATTCTCACTCAATCTGAAGTCCACTCCTTTACCATGATTCACCAACACCAAATGAACTACAAGTTCCAAATCCACCTTCTGACCTTCCTTGATCTCTTCCAAAATGTTACTCATCAGCTTCTTTATTGTTTTTCTCATTATTTAACCTAATTTCGAACTTCAACACAACGCTAGATATTTGTCATAGTCATCAATTAAGGGATCTTTCGAAATCAAATTTGAGTTTCTTACGAGGATTGAGTTATTTTAATGATGATATGACTTTTTTGACAAATTTTTAAGGTTTTAGATCCCTTTTTAATGTCGAAACGAATATCCATGTTAACATTTTAAAACGTAGAGAAGTAAATCAAGAAAAAAGAATATAACAACTAAATCATTATCTAAAATTAAGTAAAAGAACCGCAAAAACAATTTTACAATTTATATATAAAAAATACAAGGACAAAACTTACCTCTAAAAAAGAAAAAATACAAAAAATAACAAAGAGCAAAATTACATTTTTATTCCCTTAACTTTATTTCGATTAACAATTTAGTCATTTATTTATTTATTTATTTTTTTAATTGTGTTCTTTTGATCCATTTATATATGGATTTTCAATTTTCAAATCTAATATTTATATGCAAACATAGTTGAACGACCATAGATTTAAAGATTGAGAGAGGCCATAAAAAAATAAAAACATAAATTTGAAGCTTGAAAATCTATATACAAATAAATCAAAAATGACAAAATCTAAATAAAATAAAAAAGATATAGGACTAATTTTACTTAAAATTAAAAGACTGCAATTGTAATTTTGCTGTAACAAAGATAACAGGATTGTCTCAAGAACCGTTGGTGATGGTGGACCACGTCGTAAACTACAATGTCAAAAGGAGTATATTCTATAGACATGTACCCTACATTCATACATTTTCTGGAACAGCCTGTTATGGAATCACAATCTTAACATTATCATTACAACACAATGCAAAAATGTAACGTTAACAACATAGTCAGTAGCCGGCAACAAAAGAAAGACATTATAGTATTGTAGCAAAGTTGTATTGTGTACCTGTCTCTTTTAATAAAAACAATAAAAAGGTTTTATTTTTTGTCTTCTCGCACATAGAAATGGACCCCTCACACAGCTTTGTTTTTATTCTTCCTTTTCTTGTTTCATCAAGCAAACCAAAGCTGCTGGTTTATTCTTCTTCGCTGTCTCATTCTACTGATATTCTCAATTGATATTTTTTTTCATAGATTCCATCTATAGAAAGTATTTATATCAAGATAGTGTCGGACACTAAATATGACATACGGTTTGAAATTTAAACTTTAGTTTTTTAAGAAACGCACAATGATAGAATTATGACATGAACATATGTTTATAAATGGATCAGTCATCTTCTTACAAGCCGGTTTATAAATGGATCAATCATTTTGAGTTAGACTCAACTCAAATTATAAAATGGTATAATATTTTTTTGTCATTTTATTTCCCTCTCACTTTGTCGAAAATTAATTAGATACAATACAAACGGCAAACAATATGTCAAGCATTTTTTAGATGAAAGGTTACGTGCCAAGGACGAATTTTGAACTAGAGAAATATTGCTTTCCTCAATCTTTGCTTACATAAAGCGATTTCATTCTGGATATTATAAGAATCCAACTGTCATTTATATTTTTTTCTACTTGTCCTCAATAAACAAATCTCAAATTGGTTATTATAGGTAGGTGTACAAATCAGTTGAGATATTCTTGAATTATTTAAACTTTGTTCTATTAAATATTTGATCAAACTTATTTGTGTAACTGGAAAATAAATAAATTCAAGTAGGAGATTATGCTCGACAAATTATGAGTCAAACATATAAGATTTACAAACTCAATATTCATTGTTGGTGGTAAAATACAAGGTTTTATTATTATTATTACTATTCATGGTTTAGGCATTTTTATTAAAAAAACATTGATCTTGTCCTAACAATATCAATATTGCTAAACTAGATATCTTCAATGAGGTTTGAATATAAGATATCACAGTTGTGTGTGAGTTTTAGATGATGTTTGACATATTATCTACGACAAAAAAAAAAATTAACCTTAAGGTAATTGTTTTTTGAGAAACCTTAAGGTATCTTAAAATTCTAAATATTTACAAATGTTATCTAATAAGAACTTCCAAACTGGTAAAATATGCATCAATTGAGAAGTTATAGAAGAATACAATACTATCAAAATATCACACGTATGTAATTTGGTATCTTCTTATTTTAGAGACAATACCTCCTATTATCTATATTTTAAAGTTAAATAAGTTTTGGATCCCTAAGACCGTAACAATATATTAAATTTTGGTCTTTGAGAGTCGTTCAGATAGTCTACTTAAGATAACTGAATGTGATATGACTGCGACATGACTGTTAATTCCAACAAATGAATAGGGGGGATTCAAAGAATCCTAACGACTGCTAACATTCTGCAACCAAATAGGTAACTTGTTCTGTTGCAAAAAGATTAACTTTGCAAAATCTTAACCCTGAACTCTTTTATTATTTTATTTTTCAAAATATGTAATGCAATTTTTTTGGACGAAACAACAATATATGTGGATACGATACTCTACTTATCACTTTATTAATTTATATCATGGATTATTTTGCAACAGACCAGTGCAATTATTTCAACAATATCTACAATATGGAATGTAATGAACCTGATCCATACTTCTGGGAATATGAGCAGTACATATATTCCCTGATGGCAGAAGCCATTCAAAGCGTAATGGCTGAATACCAAAGGAAGCTCGATGCTTACTCTGAAATCATTAGCGAATCAGGAGAGACACAATTAGCTTTAATCAATCAGATTTCAGAGAATGTTAGTAAATCTCATGATCGTGTAAAAGAATTTTCTAAGGAAGCAGAAGTTGAAACTTTTCAAGATGAAGACTTAGAAGAATCCTTTGAAGATGATCCTAATGACACCACCTATTGGACAATAGGACATGAGCATGATAAAAACGAAAATACCCCAAACAAATCTTCCCATGAGACCATAGTACAAGATGCTCAGGTATACATTCTCACAAAAGTCAAGAAAGAAGAGCATCGTGACCAATTGTTAGAAACTCATAAATTGAAACATAAACTTAAGTTGGAGTTCCTAAATTTCCAAAGGTATGGTGGCCAATGTTCCTGAAGGTTTTCCCATCTATGAATCTTAGAAGTACATAAAACACTCTCCCTCTCGGTAGAGCTACAAACGGACATTCCCATCAACGTCTACCTTACCAAGGTGCGAGGAGAATGAAGTTACTGGGCTGATATAAGTCGTTAAGTCACTCGTTTTCTTAATTACTAACAAAGTTACATCCTGGTTTCAGCTAATTTTACTCAATATTAGTTATGTCACCTCCTAAGTACTTACTCCCAAGGTCCACTCGCTTTTGGTTTCTTTCGCTAGTTACTAATTAATTACTTTGTAGATTGACAAATATTAATATCATGATATACATATAAATATTAGGCCTTGTCACTACCTAAGTGCCTAAACTTGGGTTGCGCTCAAGAGGAGACAAATCTTATGCACTACGGTAAAACTAAATAGCGAACAAAAAATAACTAAATAAACGACTTTAAATTAACTAATTATTCAACAAATAAAATAGAGGTTCATCTTAGAATCTTAACGTAAAAAATATTTAGTTACCTATGGTAACTAAAAACAAGAAAAGCTCATCCGAAAAGCTCCTAGTGCTCGCCTTCCTCTTGAACTACTCCACTTCTAAACGAAAAATTGTGAATGAGGAATTCTCACAAAAAAAGTAGGAAAAAACAGTTTTGGCCCGCACTACACAATGCATGGGGCACATAGCTCATGCCCTAGGTGCATGTGGCATGATTATGCAATCTTTATCTAATTAAGGAAACCACGCCTTATTTCTTGTTCACCAAGTATCGTATTTTGGTCCATAATCAGCTGGGTGATTTGTTTCTAAAATATAGACAATATTTTAGGATTCCTTGGTGGTGTGTTTGGCGGTTCCTAAAGATGTTCCTACCTTTTAGGAGTTACCATATTTGTTTCTGATTTGTTACGTGAGATTCCATGAAGATTTTATTCACGTGACTTGTGGTCCAAGAGACTTGTGTTTCCAGAAGAAATATATTATTCAGATGGATATTTTTATTTGTGAAATATATTTTCAAAAGACATTTTGGAAAATATATTTCTGAAGAGTATTTGTTTCAATATATTTCTGAAAAGAATATTTGATTCAAATATATGTGTTTCTAGAAGAAAGATAATGTTTAGATGGATATTTTTAATTGTGAAATATATTTTCAAAAGAGATTTTGGAAAAATATATTTCTGAAGAATATTTGTTTCAATATATTTCTGAAAAGAATATTTGATACAAATATATGTTTAGCCTATTACGAAAAAGCTCATGTTGTTGAATTGCTATATAAGGAAGACTCATACCCTAGTTTTATTTACCAGTTCCATAGTTTTGAATTGAGTCTTTAGGGTTTCGACTTGTGCTTTATTTGTGAGCCTCTCTTTGTATCATTTTGATGCATTGAGCAGGACCTTTAGTTGAGTTGTAATGGATCAAAACCATTGATTGATAAAAGAGTCATTTTTAGGGTTTTGAGTCGTCTTCCATGCTTGTTCTTCTCTTGTATCGTTTGTGATGTAAGTCTAGGATTGTTTGTTAATTGTGAGCCTTTCTTGTATTACCTTGATACATGTTAAGGACTCTTTATTGAGTTGTAAACTCGTGGTTGGTCACTACTCCGAAGCTGTGAAGCAAGGAGCTAGGTAGATTGTGTACTACACCAAAAGTGTGAAGCACG
>Ga0099826_10000795_pt1 | contig 16830 bp, 8 predicted proteins | sample Mtrugardesep15_FD_76830 | JGI IMG/M metagenome (GOLD analysis project Ga0099826, IMG submission 76830) | Root nodule microbial communities of legume samples collected from California, USA - M. trunc garden sep15 | ecosystem: Host-associated > Plants > Roots > Nodule | place: USA: California... | reverse complement strand
TTAAAGGATGAAAAACAAAGTGTTTTCCTACAAAAGATTTTAAAGGAAGGTTGCGTCAAGCTACATAGAAGCGAAAATGGTATGTGAAAAAAGATGACATATGAGATTAGAAAAGTAGCAAAAAAGACACTAGGAGATTCAATAGGTTTTAGACCTAGCTATGATTAAAGAATCTTGGTGCACTAACATGTTCAAATTAAAGTCATAATCAAAAGGGGATGTTTTAAAGTGTGGTATAGGTGTACAAGTACAAATATTTAGGTAAATTATAAAAGAGCTAAGAAAGGGGCCAAGAAGGCACTGAATGCAGCAAGAACACAAGCTTTTGATGAGTTATACCAATCTTTACACACCAATGACAGAGAAAAGGTTATATATTTTTTTGGATAAATCAAGAGAGAGGACAAACATCAAGAAAATGTTATATATATGAATCAAGTGAAGTGTAGTAAAAAGGAAGATGATAAATTTATTGTTCAACAAAGAGATATAAAGGGTAAATAGAAATAGTATTTTCAAAACTTATTTAATGATGTTTATGATATATATTACCATACTCGAACATGATAGACATTAGAGAGGAGGATAGAAATTATAACTACTATCATCGGATTCAAGAACACTAGGTAAAATAAGTGTTGAAACGGATGACACAATAAGGCAGTTGAACTTGAAAATATATCTATTGAAATGTAAAAAAAGTCTTGGAGAAATTTTGTCCTCAAACCTGAACTTGCCCCAAACCTAAAGTTTTCCTCAAACCCGAACCTACTACCAAAAATTCATATCAACCATATTTTATTAATCTAATCAATTTGAGGTAGGAAAACACCCAACACCATATTTGATATCAAACGGACCTCTTCGTAGGATAATTAGTCGATTTCAAACTAGGGTAATGATTACAGAGATTAACAGTTCAAAAATATCTCAAAGTAGAGATAATATTTAGAAACTTGCATGTTACATATTAATATATTTCTATATTTGGTATGGGTTCGAAGTGAGTATCTATATATTTAAAGACTTGCCAATCATAATAGGAACACGGACAGCCATATATCTTATCGGAAAAACCATTTTTAAAAAGTGAATTTGACAATAGTAAATATATTTTTTTTTTAAATGTCAATGTAATATATTCTTGGGACAAATATTATCATGTTGGAGAGATCGACACAATTGTACTTTTTTTACTGACAAATGTTAGTCATTTTGAGTTTGACCCAATACCTCCAACTCCTTATTTTTTAACACAAATCATTTGAACTACTCAACCTCTGAAACAATTTATTAGTTAGGATAAAAGTACTAATTTAAAATAAAATACAACTGTAAACTACATATATACTTTAGATTTGTAAAAACAAAAATCTTAATACAACTATATAATATTTTTTTACAAAAACTACCAATATTACAAGTTACATTTTTTGTCAATTTTTTTTCTAATTTATATTAAATTTACTTTAAATTTATACTGATTTGTATATCGAATAACTTAAATACTCACTAACTTTTTATAAATTAATTTTCAATTTGAAATAATATTTTATTAAACACTAATATGTTCGTTAGTTCCTTGAATGAAAAAAAAATAAGTATGTTAATTTCACGTGCAGAGCAGGAAGAAATTGCTAATTTTGGCAAATGGATACTCTCAATTAGAGACGGCAACGACGCTTCGGATGAGAATGGTAGAAATTTCCGAATATTTGCTCATATCCGACACAAAAAATCCTTTGATGTCATTTATAGACTTTGTATATCCCGATTTGATCAATAATCTTGGTGACCCGCTCTTTTTCCAAGAAAGGGGAATACTCGGACCAACGCTTGATTTAGTTGAGCATGTTAACGAATATATCATGTCACTGATTCCAGGTGAAGAGAAAGAGTATTTAAGCTCTGATTATGTTTGTCGTTCCGGCGAAAATTCTAATATCCAGAGTGAGTGGTTCACAACGGAATTTCTTAATGGTATTAAGAGCTCTGGAATTCCAAATCACTGGTTGAAACTAACGGTAGGATGTCCAGTTATGCTAATGATAAACATCATCAGGCCAATGGACTGTGTAATGGTACGAGGCTGACAGTTACAGATCTAGGAAAGAGCACGATAGTTGCTACCGTCATTACAGGAAAAAGGGCAGGTACCAGGGTATTCATTCCCAAGATGAATCTTATTCCGAGTGATCCATGACTACCCTTCAAATTCAGGCGCATGCAATTTCCATTGACGCTTTGTTTTGCAATGACAATAAATAAAAGTCAGATTCAATCTTTATCTCGAGTGGGAATTTATCTTCCTAAGCTCGTGTTCACGCATGGACAACTCTATGTCGCTGTCTCTCAAGTTACTTTTAGAAAAGGTTTGAAGCTGCTCATATTGGATGAAGATAATAATGTTTGCAAGGAGACCACAAATGCTGTGTATCGTGAAATTTTTTAAAAAGTACGATCATTGGTTATTTTTAGAATTGTTGTTGCTATAATTTAGAAAACTAAAGTTGCGTATTGTTTGGAAGTCGTTTGTTTTTATTTCTTTGTAAGGCGTACTGGTCATTACAGGACATACAATTTTTATATAAGCAGATCCTCCTGTCATTGACTTTTAATTGATCCACTTTTCAGGTATAACAATACGCGGAACTTCTTTTTTTACATCGTTGTTACCATAAAATACAATATTTACATTAGACCATTAGTTTTGTAAAAAAATAAAAACAAAGAACAATCAACGTTTCTGTAGCCCAAATTATATTTATACACACCCGTAAAAAATTTAACGTTTTCATTCACAGACTCGATGTCTACATCGGACACTAACTATTATATAAAAAAAAATACAAATTTTTTAGTTTTTATGATTAATAAAATACATTATGTCAAGAAATAATAATATACAGTACGTCGGCGTATTTTTGCAAAAATATTACATATGTCAAGTTTAACAATGAGTACATCTTATACTACAAATAATTAGTATAAGTATAAATCTAAATCCTTTAATCGTTATGTGCAAGGTTTTGATATTTCAAAATATATACAAAATTAAGATGATATTTTTTTCATGTCAAATTTAAATTATAACCACACTTATAACTTTAAGATAACATAATATAAAATCTATACATTTGATCAAAAAATATTGTTTATTTTCCCGTGCTTGGCACGGATGTCAATACTAGTTATTTTAAAATGACACTTAAAAATAAACTGAGAGGGGATTTAAAGATATTAATTACAATTTTTTTTAAGAAGCTTGTAATTTTTGCATAATTTTTATGTATTATGTTCCAGGATACTTAAAAAAAAATTACATTATTAACTGTTTTCTACGTTTTGCAAAAACTGATTTAAAATTGATTTCAAGAACTATAAAATACTTTCTCAAAAAAGAACTATAAAATACTTAATGCTATGTTCGTCTATCCTTATTTTTCCTTAAACAAATGTAAAAAAATGTGAATTTCTACTAAAATCCTAAACGATTCAGATTTTTTATGGCTGAACTATAGAACTTGTCACTTCAAGATAAGGGACAGGTGCTCCACAATTAATCAAAGCCTTGCTTACAATACCTCTTCTTTCATCTTTATTTTCAATTACTGTGAAAAATAGCAAGAGAAGGTAAGATAAACATGACATGATGACAAGGAACTACTGACTAAATTTTACTATCTCCGTTTCAAAATACATGTCTCAATTAACCATTTTACTCATGTCAATGCACAACTTTGAGAGTTAATATCTTTAATTATGTTAAGTAAAAAATTATAAAATAAAATAAAATTTTGTAAATATTTATCGAAACAAATCGAACAACATCTTACATGTTAACATTTGTATTTATATGTTAGTTAAAAAGTATAATCAAAGTAAATAATATGAATAATATATATTGCAAAAATACAACATGAATTTTGAAACAGAGAAAGTACCGTTTAGTTTTTAATTTTACAGTTAACTGCTTATAAGTACTAAACACTAAAACTACTTTTTCAATCAAACAATGTGGGATAAAAGCTATCAAACAAGTTGTGAATTTCAGAAATTGAGAGCGTGAAATGCATGTGTCATGAGTTCAACTCTTTTCATTGATAGTGTGCCTTATCTCTTAATCCTGATTACTTGTGTGTTATCTTAAAGAGGAATTATATAATCCTGGTGTGCCTTATCTTACTTCAAATATTAATCTCCGTCTCTACCGATAAAAAATATAGATATATGAGTTTTTGTAAAGTTAGATATTTACTCTTGAGATTTTGATCATTGGTAAAACTCTCCATGCACAATCAATGTTAAACATTTGAAGTTGAGTTGGCCATATATTATCTATAAATAGGAACCATATAACTCATTCATTCACCAATCCACACTCACTAACACACACTTGAATTGCATTTCCTCTTCCAAAATTTCCAAATCATGGCTAGTTCAATGCTTGTCAAAGTTACTTGCTTGGCAGTGATATGCTCGGTTTTGTGCATTCTATTAGCCAATGCTTCACTTACATGTGATGAAGTGCAACAAAATTTAATACCATGCCTTCCTTATGTATCAAGCCCAGCTACATCTCCCCCTGAACAATGTTGCAACGGGGTTAGGACCGTAAATGACAACGCCCAGAATAAACCTGATCGTCAAGATGTTTGTAGGTGCCTCAAATCGCTTATGGCTAATGTACCTGGGCTCAATGGAACTGTCGCTTCTACCCTCCCTTCGGACTGTGGTGTCAACTTTGGTTGCACTATTAGCCCTAACATGGACTGCGATAAGTACGTCTCACACCACCAACCCTTTTTTTCTATTAATGGATTCTCTGCCCTATTAGCCCTACCATGAAACTTTTAAAAAAAATATCTTTTCATGGATAATAAGTAAGTTTTCTGTCACAAAAAAAATATATAGATTTGTAAAGAAAACTCATGTCAATTTCGCTTTACTCATTGCAGGGTAAACTAGATTTGAGCAGCTTGCACGCCTTGCGCTTGACGAATAACCAACGATGGGAATAATAAAGGAGATGTGTTTACTATTACCAAAAAAATGGCTTAAGTTCTCTGTTGTAACAGAATATCACCAATAGGGATCACTATACAATGTATTTCCATGATAATGAAATTAAAATCTGAAATCTTTCTTTTCAAAATTTCCACAGTAATTGTCATCTCTCTTGATTCTTACTTTGAATTAGTTACATTTTACATTAATTATTCACTACAACATGTAGATATGCGATGCAGGGTGTGAATTACATTAAGAGTAATATTTTATTTATTATAGATACATTATAATTAAAATATACATCTATCATGGTACATTCTACCACAATCTCGATTTTCAATCAACCATGAAACGACAGAGCTCACGGGAGGCTAACATTCGCCCAACACAATAGTTATAAATATTAAATTGACAACGAGGCTTCGATATGGTAATGAAATTAACTGATGAGAGAGAAAGTCTGAGAGAGGGGCTCTAAGGTCAACAGGAAACCACATAAAGGAGAGGCTACCTGTAGAGAAAAAGATCAGCTACTATGGAATGGCAATATTAAAAAATTCTATATAACAAATTTTCCAAAGATTAAAAAAGGTTTTGGTCTGCCATTTTTGGATGTTGAAAATCACATGAGGTGGGGTGAATTAAATTTGATGTATGGATGGAAGGTTTCCAATCGGAAAAGGCAGTGGCAGTGGATGAATTTTGATCCTCTAATCAAGCAAATAAGATAATGGTGTGCAAAGAGCCATAAGTTCAACCCTCAAGTAATGGTGGGACACCCGATTTGTGAATTTTAAGAATTGGTCCCCAAATTGTATCCCAACTGGGCATAAGGATCTGGGTGAATATTTATGAAATTCACCTACATGTGTGGGTTGGTATAATTTCAAAAAATTATGAGCAAGCTGGGATTTCTTATTCAGCTGGACCAAGAAACTAGTTCCAAATCCAAGTTGAAAGTGGCAAGATTGTAGGTTTCAGTTCATTCTTGGGAGGAAGTAGATGCACCAATGGAGATAATGGTGGACGACCACATCTTTTTGCAAGAGTGGTGGAGGATTAAGCGTGCATAGCTTTAGGTTTGTGTTTTGATGATGTTAGTTAAGAGTTCTTAGATGATGTTTGTTTTGTTGTTGGTATTATAGCATAAAAAATTATGTTAAAGCACCTAGCAAACCATGTCTCATTGTTGATCAAACCAGCTTTTCTAGGTATTTAAATCGATTCAAATTGTCTTGAATCTTATCACCAGAACTTTTTGACTTAGAGTGAATCGTTTCATGAGTTTTTGATGCATATCACTCTTGACACTACTAGGAAAAGCAAAATTAGGGAGGAAAATTAGTGACGGAAAAAATAAAATCCCTCACAAAATTTAGTGAGGGAATTAGTGACGAATTTCATGTTTTCTCTCACTAAATTTCCCTCACTAATTTTTGTTTTTTTAGTAGTGTGAATCGATTCAAAACAATTTCAATCGTATCATAAAAACTCTCTGTCTTGAGTTGAATCGATTCATAAGAGTTTGAATGGTATCAACCTCCATCATGGGTCTCCTGAATCGATTCAATTTTGGTCTGATGTGTATCAATCTTCATAGTTCATCTTGCTTGTCTTTTTCCGTCTGAATAGATTCATTATGTAGTTTTTGGCCGAAATAATGCACTTGTCACCCTTTCTATATATACTCACTTCCTCATAACATCAAAACTACTGAATCATTTGCATCTATTCTCTCTAGAGTCTCCAAACTTCATTGTCCATTTGTTCTTTAGATTAAACACTTCTTCTAAGAAACATTGTGGTCTTGAGTCGTAGATTGCTAGAGTGCTATTGTTGGGATTTCAATAGGGTTTTTCAAAATTTTAATCCACTTAGCGGAAAAAAATCATGTTGAAACGGATCTTGATTAAATCATTAATCACAAATCAAGCATAAACTTAAACACTTTAAGAATTCCTGTGTTTACCTCTTGAAGCGCGGAACCTTTGTAGCAGAAATGTTTCTGATCACGAGCAAAGCAACGTACCGATGCCTCTACTCAGTCCACGTGAACATAACTTCTTCAATGACCAGTGCTAGCCAATTCCAATGGAGATTCAGAGAGAACGAGGTTTAGAGAGTGGTGGCTAGGGTTTCACAACTTTTGTGAATTAGGTTAAGCATTTCAACCAACCATATGCTTTAGGATAATGGTTCTATTTATAGAATCACGTGTGTGATCATCAAGCCAAGCACTTAAATACATCGTACCTTACGGTGCACCATATTTCACTTAAACATATCGTACCTTACGGTGGACCGCGTTTCTCTATTTTCATAAATAAATTAAATAATAAGTCATATTTAATTATTTAATTACAAATAAGTCCTACTTAAGTAAGATTAGACGGTGTGTTGAAGCTGAGACCCATGGCCATGTGAGGGAATAACGGTGGTGAACAGAGAGAGTAAGCTTCTGGAAGAGAAAAAGTAGTGCTGGAGAGGGAGAGATATGAACTAAAAAGGTATGAAAGGAGGCCGGTGATCTCTAGAGGCAAATCTTAAAAAAAATTAAAACAGATAAGAAAAAAAAAAAGCTTAATTTTACTAAAGTCATTGATATCATTGCCTTACATTAGTTATTTATGGGAAGATTGAAATAACATTGAGATTAGGATCGAACTTATTAAGGCATTAAAGGTGGGTATTGTCAATTCAAATCTGGCTTATGAAATGTCGTAATAGATTGGGAGGGAAACTGAAATTTGAAAATGCATTAAATGATGTGCATTTGGCTTGCATAACACGTTTTGAAGGCTATCAAAGGAGGGAAAAGCCAAAAGAAATTAGGGTTAAGAAATAACTTAACCTAAGCTTTTATAATAAGAAGATACATGATATATGTAAGCTAATATAATATTGCAAATATGTCAACAGTGAAAAATATGGCTTAATTATAAAGACAAAGTATACATAACCACAATAATAAAGAGTTATGTTCAACTTAGCATCAAAATACAAAATTAACTTGCAAAATTATAAGTTTCATAAGACTCAAAACCATCCAAAAACACAAGTTTCTAAAGTTGTCAATAAACCTTTCCAAAAAATTAACTAGCTAGTTAATTAATTTATTCAAGAAGTTCAATCCTTCTAAAGTTTCATAACATCATTATCATCGGTGTCTTTATCTCCAACTTCATCAAAATCTTCTCCAGATGATAAAGGGTTTTCAATATTAGAACCAAATACATGGCTTAAACTCACTTCAACATTAATTTCAGGAAAATTGTTGTTGACACTTCATAATTTGCTAGAAAAACCAATAAATTACTAAAATGACGCCATCGGCAATTAACTGCCGCGTTAACAGGTGGTAGTTAACTTCCAATCTCCTATTCCATCCATTGGCATTTCAGCCATGTTCATACCTATTTCTCTGTCATTAGGTTTATCATTCTACAACAATGCATAAAGCAAAGGTGCAATAAAGGTAAAAAGATAAAGACCTATGAATTCCCTCAATCAGTATTCTTCAGCTAGGGGTATCTTACTCAGATCCATCCCTCTGGTGGCAAGTCTGAACCAAGTGGTCCTAAGATCCCGTCGCTGCTGAGAGTTAATCCACTCTGGAAAACAAACAATAAGGGTTCCATATATCTTCTTAAAATGTCATGAAAAAATCATTTAATGCTTGTCATTTCAGAAGCTTTAAAATTCTTCAGCAGTGACAAGAAGTGATTTTTTTATATTTTGATTTTGGATTTTATTGATTTTTTTTTATCTCCTTTAATACGCTACTGCATCATTTTCATGGAGTTCATGATTTAAAAATAAATAATTAACAAGCAAATACCTATGGATGGAACCTCTCAAGTCCAGATACTTGAAAATGGATGACGTATCGTATGTTCTGTGTATTCTGCACCGATACCTGCTCGATACTTCCCAATATGTATCAAGAGTGTATCTGAAGATTAAATTTTATTTTTTAAAAAAACAATTATCTAATACTTTTCAGATACATCTGGGATACGAGCGATAGGCGGTGGAAAACCGATATGTGCAGGCTACTTGATGTTTCTATTATATTTGGTATATATGTAATTGACTAAGTAATGATGTTTTCTATTTAGGATATATCTATATGTAATTGACTAATTGTCGTTTTCTTTATTATCAATATAAATATTACTTACATTTATATTTCTATTGTTGTTGCCATCTGCTTTGTGTCTCCTTGTTTGTTTGAGAACGATGTTATTGTTGATTGTTGTGTAAAGGTAATTTCATTGTTGTGTATTATCAGTTTTCTATGTATGTTTGGTCTAGATTTTGCGCCAATTTTTTTGCTTTTGAGTTTTAGTTCATATTTTGTATTTTGAGTTTTAATATGTAGTTCAAGTTTAATTTTTTTTATTGAAGTATCCAAGCCGTATCATATCTTGAATATTAAAATTTTCCCGTATCGTATCATGTATATGGGCTTCATAGGCTGGAACCTAAGCATATCAGCGCGAAATTCTCCATGGCACTTAACTTCCGATGGATGAAATTGGAGATCGGCAGTTAACCACCGCCAGTTAACTCCCGCGGCAGTTAACTACTGATGGGGTCATTTTTGTTAATTTATTGGTGTTTTCCAGCAAACTATGAAGTGTCAACAGCAATTTTCTAATTGCAGTACCTTGGGCTTGAAAAAAGAATTGGGTTTAAGAAAATGAGCCCAAAAAAAGTGGCTCAAAACTAAAAAAAATAAAAAAAATATGTTTCTTAAACGTAAACTCGTGAACTTGTTCGAGTTTAACACGAGTTAACTCGGTCAAACTTGTCAAACATTTCGATTTCACTAAAAATCAAGTTAACACATTTTTGACACTTGATTTGTGGAACACTAAATTAGTCTATTTACAAACAACATTACGTTCGGTATAAACATTATAGTGTAAATGATATGTTTTCTAACGTTAATAACATTTCTTCTCCTTCTTTGGTTGAAAGACGTTCAGTTGTGCTCCAAGCTTTAATTCAGCGGAAAGTGGCACCTGCTCCTTAGGTCCCAAATAACCATTTTGGAGAAAGCATGGAACTGATAAGGTTTATCCAAACCACATGGTGCACATATATAGAAATAGAGTGAATGATTGATTTTAAATATTTGTTGTAGGCGGGGGGTCAGTAGCAAGCATTGAATGGTGCTCTTTAGCCCTATCGTAAGGAATCGTTCAAGAATATTTGAAATTTCATTTTTGATGGAATTGCAAAATATCTATACATATAATTTAATGAAAATCAAAATAATTTTAACCAAAATTTATATAAACTAATGTTTATAATTTATTCACTTGAATGCAATAAAAAGAGCGGGTGGAAGGGCATGGGGTGTCCATCTTAATACTAATATAGATAAAGGTGATACATTATTTTGAACTGAATTTTTATCTTTCAATCATATTTTTCATTTAAATTATTCAACTTACAATTTTATCTTTTTTTATAGTATTATTATTTTGATCTTTAATTAAAAAATCAATTAAATCTCATTATAATAAAAACAACTCAACTACAATAAAAATAATATACCTTAAGTCTTGTTTGATAATGTTACATTCCATAATATTTATAACTAAATGAAATAAAATAAACATCAAGTGAAGTGCAATAGAAAAGCGGAAACACATATATGTTCGTATTTGATCTTTAGTGTATTTTAGATGATAGATAAATGATTAAAATAAATTATTTTGATGAGAATGAATTATTAGTAAGAAGAGAGGTAGATACAAAATCACCAAACACAAAGTCATCCAAGTGTAACTCGTGTTGTGACTAATTTAACACTTTTTAGAAGATAATATAGTTCCTATTTAGATGAAAATTGATGTTGACACATATGCATTAGCTGAGAAACACGTGTAATTTACCAAAATGCCTCTCGGCAGTTAACTGCCGAATTATAGAACCGGCTGCAGTTAACTACCGAGAAAAACTTCGGCAGTAAACTACCGGGGAAAACTGAAAAACTTCGACAGTTAACTGCCAAGGAAACCTCAAACCTGTTTTTTTTTTTACAAAAACCATAAATTGTCATTAATAATATTTATTGATTTTGAATGTTTCAATCCTTATTTTGGTACGTTTCAAACAATTGCAGTATTATACTTATGCGTATATATCTTAATAAGAATAGCATTTAAATCAGTGTAAAAATTAAGCATTTGAATATTGTTTTGCACATTACTTAAAAAAAATCGTTAAAATAATTGTACACAACGATTTTTTTTAAGGTATAATATGTTTTACACTTATTGAAATGTTTTTTGAGGACTTAAATGTTCTTTATTTTTTTGTCAAGATTTAAATGATATTCTTGTTAAGACAATTGTTTGAAACGTACAAAATAATGATTGAAACATTCAAAATCAATAAATATTATTAATAACAATTTATGGTTTTTGTCAACAAAAAAAAACAGGTTTGAGGTTTCCTCGGCAGTTAACTACCGATTCCATAACTCGGCAGTTAACTGCCAATGGACATTTGGATAAATTACTCGTGTTTCTCTGCTAATGCATATGTGTCAATAGCAATTTTCTATTTAGATTAGTCTTTTTTCATAATGATTTTGAAGAATATAGTCCTTTTTTTTTTCCAAAATGTAAAAGTGTGAAACTCGCACATATGATTAAATATAGTCCACTTCCAAATGCCGAGAAGTGGATCATCGTGCTTTCGAACTCGTGCTTTAACATGTTAAACGTCTTTGTAGTCTTTTAATTTTATCAATTATTGATGTTTTTCATTTCTTATGATTAAAATGGTATCCGAGTTGTTGTAAAATTTATTCTTGAGATTTTGATAGGTGGAAAAATTCTCCTCACACAATAAATGTTTAGACATTGCAACCAAAGATGAATTGGTATAATACTCCCTATAAATTGTCTTTGGCTACTCCACACTCATCTCACACACTTGAACTGCATTTCCTTCCAACTTTTCCAAACCAATCATGGCTAGCTCAATATTTGTCAATGTAACTTTCTTGGCTATGATATGCTTGGTTTTGGGCACTCCCTTAGCCAATGCTGCCCTTTCATGTGGTCAGATACAACTCACTGTAGCACCATGTATTGGGTACCTAAGGACCCCTGGTCCATCTATCCCTGCACCATGTTGCAATGGGATTAGGAGTGTATATAACCAAGCCAAAACTACCGCTGATCGTCAAGGTGTTTGTAGATGCCTCAAATCGACTACACTCAGCTTACCCGGACTCAATCTTCCTGCCCTTGCCGGTGCCCCTGCCAAGTGTGGCCTCAACTTGCCCAACAAAGTTACCCCTTCCATTGACTGTAACACGTACATTTCTCTAACTCACCCCCCTCTTTTTTTTAATTTAATTTTAATTATATACACACATGAGGGGTAACCTTGACGCAATTGGTAAAGTTGTTGTCATGTGACTAAAAGGTCATGGGTTCAAGTCCTGGAAACAGCCTCTTGTATTAAAAACAGGGTAAGACTGCGTACAATACACCAAAAATGGTGGGACCCCTTCCCGGACCCTACGTATGCGGGAGCTTTAGTGCACCGGGTTTCCCTTTTATATACACACATTTATATTTTGTTGAGTAATACCCTAAATTATTTTCTCACAGAGAAAATGAAGGTCTATTTGTTCTTTAAAATTTGAAAACTTTAATTTGATTTTTAAGAGTCTCAGGTCCAGTTAGTTTTTTCTAAAATAAATTATATGAATATTTGAGTCCCTATTGGAGACTAGTTTGACCAATATATGACATTCTTAAGGACCTCAAATTAATACTTGCATTTCTTAGAGAGAAAATTTATCATTGTAACTTTTGTGAAGGAACGATATTTTATTTTATTTTAGTTGTAGTCTCTGCTAATGAAATGTTTGTGATTCTTGAAAAGTGAAAGTAATAAAATCTTCATTTAACCTCTCAATTATCACTCTTTCAATTAGCATATCTATAAAGAAAACTCATGTCAAACTCACTTTACTCAATGCAGGGTGAGGTATTGACCAGCTTACATGGCTAGCTTGCACTTGATGAATAAGTAATACTTGGTTGTGGAAATAACCAAGACAGAATAAAGAAGTTTGTTTAATTTCTCCGATTGTAGCCGAATCCCCACTAGGGATCACTTTACTATGTATTTCGATAATAATTAAATAAAATCTGAAATGTTTCAGATCAAAATATTCATTATGTACTCCCTCCGTCCTAAAATATAAGCAAAAATTGGTCAACAAAAGTTAATGTATGTGGTTCAAAATTTGTACCAAATACATCAACTTATGTTGACTCATTTTTGCTTATATTTTGGGACGGAGTAGTACATTTGAATTTACTATCATCTCTCGTGATTCCTACCGCTCTAAATATTCGTTATCCACCATGTCATACATTAAATGTACCTATTAGGATCTTCAAACCTCGTTTGTACTTCACTCTTGACATTGCCATATAGTGCTGGCCGTGCCCAGTGTTGTACTCGTCAATTTAGAGGCTCTTTTATAGTCTTGACAATTTTCATTTAAAAGGAATGTTGAAAATTAAATCAAGAATCTATTGGAATATTAGAGAAGTATGATGTGGCTTATGAGATAAGATTGCCACTTAGTTAGCTACTAAATAAATCAAGTAAAAGGACAACTTGGTACGCTAGAGCTCCTGCATATGTAGGGTTTAAGAGGAGTCTCATCATTTTATGTATTGTACGCATCTTTATCCTGTTTTATATAAGAGGTTGTTTCCAGTATTTGAATATGTAACCTTTCAATTACATGACAACAATTTTACTAATTACGTCAAGGTTACCCATCTACTAAATAAATCAAGTAAGCTCTAAAATAATATGGAAGCTCTCTAAGCCTATCCTTCCTTAGTTCCTTAGTAAGAAAACGTATGATTGGACAAAAGCAAAAAAAAATGTGTAGCACCACCTAGAATCATCTAGTGTGCACTATCACCGTCTATGTTTATACTTTAGAGATAAGTTTGGATTTCTTAGTAATTAAGAGTTGGAAGCCTATATAAAGGCGTGCATACACTTTGTAATGCATCAAGTTTTCATGAATGAATAAAACTAGTGTCTTCAAACATATTCTCTCCATTGTTCTCTTAGTTATTACTTTGTGAGTTTGTGTGTGTTATATATCCCATTGATATCAAAGATTGAAAAACATCGATCACGATTTATAAGACAGATAATTAAATTGTATCTTGTTCCTTAGAGGGATGATGTACCAGGGAACGTACAAACCAACAATCAAATTATTATATGATCGAGATTCTGAGGTTTTAGATGCTTTAGAGTAGACCTAAATCGACAGTCGAAATTGTGGAAGCAAGATTGAGGACATTTGCAGCTCTTCAAAGAGCTAATGTACTTACAAACACTCTAAAAATCAAGTTAATCTTTGATCGAGGGAGTAAGATTTAATATTTCAATTTAGAAAATGTGTACCTTTTTTTTCGTACAAAAATATGTGTACCAACAATATCACCAAAATATCATCAGCGAATTGGATATAAGATATTCGAAACAAGGAAGACGAGCCCATATCATTGCCTGCGAAAGTTCCAACTTCCAAAGAAGAATTTAAAATCACATTTAGCCCTTCTGCAACTAAATGAAATAAGTAAGGTGACATCATAAATGCTTCTATAAGGATTCTATTAACCAACAATCGTGCATTTGTTATACTAACACCTTACAAAATCCAGCACCATCATTTGCAAGAAAAACTAATCTTAACCATAACAGTAAGTAGCCCCGTTCAACATAATCATAAGCTTTTTCAAAATCGATTTAAAACATAATAAGCTCTTTCTTCCTTTTTTTGTATCTTCCACCTCCTCATTTACGATAGCAATACCATCAAGAATCTAACGGTCCTTAACAAAAACTGAATGAGATTCAAATATAACACTATTGATGACCAACTTTAATATATTCGCCAAGACTTTAGCTAAAATTTTATACATACATCCAACCAAAGAAATCATATAAAAATTATATAACTTCTTAGGACAACCCACTTTGGGTATCAAAACAATAAAAGTATAGTTAGAGTCTTTCACCAACCTGCTATTAAAATAGAAGTCGGAAATAAACCTCATTATCAAAACAATAAAAGTATAGTTAGAGTCTTTCACCAACCTGCTATTAAAATAGAAGTCGGAAATAAACCTCATTATATATGCTTTAAAGTTTGCCTAAAATTCTTTGATAAAGCCAAAGTTGATGCGATTGGAGCATGGACTCTTGTAGTTGTTGTCAAAGGGATTAAAAATTACTTCTATAATGTTATTAACACCTTCAAATCTCTCGCAATTAACTAACAACACCAGTTATAGCATTACCCCTTCTTCAGAGCCGTTCCTGTAAAATTGAAGGCCTGACTCTCTTGATAAAAATAGGCCCCCTAAAAAACACAATTTTTTTAAAAGAAAAAAAAACTATAATATTTTATTTTTTATAGAATAATTATAAAGTAATAGTGTACTTTTATTTTCAAATACATAATTAGAAGGAGAAGAAAAAGTATTGATGACATCAAATCCATTAAAATTAGGTCCAAAAGAGACCCTTTCATGCTGAAAAAAGAAAACTCAATTAAAAAAATATGACATTTAAGACACTAGGAGTTGAACCGCAACCACCAAGCATAAAACTACCAAGTTTTACCACTGTTGCTCATTTTGCAATGTTGCGCCTATATGTTGATATTTTTAGTGCATTATATATTCATAAAAAAAAAAATTGGGCCCCAAAATTGGAGAGGTCCAGCTCTATAGAGCTGTTGTTTGCACCTCCTCAAAGACGGCCCTGCCCTTCTTCCATTGCACATCAACCATTGAACCACAAAATATGAGTGTTTTATCACTGCATGCTACATTGAATCTTGGACAGAGAGAGAATCTGAGCTGTAAGAGATCACAACTCCTCCCTTTCTTCATAGTTTAAACACGTCCTTTCCCCTTTGATATCAAGATGTAAAAACCTCCCCTTCGCTCCTTTGATTTTACTCTACTCTTTCGCTCTCCATGAGAACAAGTAGAATTAAAATCACCACATATGCACCAATTTGAGTTACTACGATGATAAATGAAGTTAGTCAACCCACAACACTTACTTATTTCTCCCATCACACACTGCATGAACATTCGCCAACATAAATGAATTAGTGCTTTCATTTAACCTCCCGCCAATAACAAGAACATACTCAAAATTGATGGTAAAATCAACTTCCATAGGTCAAGGTCCCACATCGTAAATGAAAAATCACATGCTATTACAATCCAACAGTAAGGAACCAACAAAAGTCTTTTATCACCTTCAATTTAGTTTCTTGGTCACCTTCCCTATCCAAATTTTCCTATCACTTGAATGACTAGAAATACTCAAGCAAACCTTTGTTCAACTCATATAGCACTAATCGCTTAGAGCCCTTTTGGCGCATAGGATAGGAAGCAGGATATGATAAAACTATCATATTCTGATTCAATTTGTTGTTTGGTGCATCAATAGGAAAGGATAACTTAAACCCATTTTTTATCCTATCCTACTCACCCTTTGTTATTTTTATCCTTAGTTTTTGGCGGGTTAGAATTATCCTATCATGATTAGCACTAAAATGTTTATTTTGCCCTCTCTCAATTTATCACTCATGCTCTCTTTGCTCTCCATTCATCGACTTCTACATGTTCCTCCATAACTCTTCATCGCCATCTCTTCTATTTGATACAGATCCGACCCCAATTCCAACCTACAATCATTTTTTCCTCAATTTGCTTAATTTTTTGT
>Ga0099826_10000794_pt1 | contig 16836 bp, 4 predicted proteins | sample Mtrugardesep15_FD_76830 | JGI IMG/M metagenome (GOLD analysis project Ga0099826, IMG submission 76830) | Root nodule microbial communities of legume samples collected from California, USA - M. trunc garden sep15 | ecosystem: Host-associated > Plants > Roots > Nodule | place: USA: California... | reverse complement strand
CACTAGCAAAAGAAGGAAAAACAAATTTAAGGATGAGAAGTGGTACATTGTTACCCTGCATGCTTCAAGTTTTGTCCATCCAGTACAGTGAAACTGATATTGGTGGTAGGAGTTTTTCCTGTGCATTTTTGCTAAGGCTAATCACAATGCAAAAAAGTTGTTCTTTCATTTTATCTCTTATATGATTTGTTGCACAATAACTTATTTTTTGATTCATGACATGCAAGCATATAATATGCAAGACAGAAATAGAGGAAGCTACATGAGCCTAATTTAAATTAGAGTAACCTTCAGATTCTCCCTTCCCATTGCTCTAAGCAAATAATTTAGCTCCTCCTATGTATATTTGGTTTATTAGATTATTTTTCTTTACAGAGCATACTAATTAAACTTTTTGAGTAATTACCTTTTTCATTTTTTATTTAAAGTGTTGAGAAGTTGCGAGCTTGTGATTGGTTGTTGTGGAATTTTTTTTTGAATTGTCATTGATAAAGTAGAATTTTTAAAAACTTTTAGTTGTCAATCACATAGTATTTTATCACATACAAAAGTTTAGACGAGTTGGGTTTCGAGAGTTCAACATAGTCAAGATAGATCTCAACGTTCAGCAAACACCAATAGATATACTATATTCTCACACCGACAACGGCCTTGTGGGTGCTTGCCGACATTTTGAATTGTCATTTCACATTCCATTTTAGAATTAAAAAACTTTCTATCAAAATAAATGATTTTTCAAAATTTGAAAAAGTATATATGTAAAAAAAATTGAGCTGAGTTTTGGGTTTGGACAAACGTTAGTTAGCAACCGGGCCTAGCTTTTGATGATCAACCTTACATTAAAGTAATTGCTCTACACGCCCCTGCATTGCTCAATTTGCAGAAGTAAAAAAAAAACTATTCCAGTAGATCCTCATGGTAAAAAAATTCTACCGAAAGATAAATTCTGGTGGTTGAGAGGGATTAAGAGCAACACAGGGAGTGAGCAGTAGGCCTACATTAAAGACAAGTCACATGGTACATGACTCACAACTCCACATAATATGTCACATTATTGCCATCGGTTATGGATGATGACTGGCAATACATGTATGCACTCTCTATTGGTTCAAAAGTGTATATTATTTTTCTTTGATTAAACAAAAGTGTATTCTTTAATCTTTAGTGTGCCATATTGTTATCCAATTCATCAACAGTCACACCACATCTCCTTTGCACATTCATCGTTCTTTTTCCTTCAATGTTATTAAAATTTAGGTCATAAATTAGTTTAAAAGATGGAGATCATAAAACATGAGAGAAAAATTGAGAGAATTCTATATCTAATAGCACTTTTTTACATACAACTTCAAGTTGTGTTTAAGCTCATGACTTGTAATATTTGTTCTCTGTCGTATTTAAATTCTTTATTTTAATTGAATAAATTTATTAATGAAAAACATTATTTTATATTTTATCATCTTATATGTATTAGTTATATTAATTTCCTTCAAAATATAATAATATTAATTGTTAAATTTTCAGACACATCGAATTAAATTTTCTAGTTTATTTGCAGTTAACTATAAGCTATGTCAGTTAGCTACTTTTCTCTAAGTAAGTCTTCATCATCAAATGACTTCAGAGACATGATATGCGGAGGTTGAAATGAGCAATTATCCACTTCATTGCACTTGGTACATATTTAGTATTACAGTGGCGATGATTTTATAGAAACTACAAAGTGTATAGCATTAGCAAAATCATAGTGTTTCACGGTAATAATGAGACAGAAGTGTATAACTCGCCTCAAAAAAACATAAATTGAGACAAAAGAAAGGCTCCACATAGTTATGTCACTCATCAGATAGTATTACTACTATTACACGTGAAATTTTTAGTCATAAGGATGGGGCTACTTCTGTAAAACATTGCTCCATCTTATTTTCCTTCTATGTGTGCATGGCTATCAATCAATAGAATTGCACATAAATGGTTTTTACGATAAAATGTCAAAAACTAAACTTGAGTTGAACTCGAGTTGGTTGCTAAAGTTTTCAGAAGGGAAATGCTTAAATGTTCGACAACCATGTTCGTACAAAGCACATGAATATAAGCTTTTATTTAATCTCTCTTTTAAATTTGATTTTATTCCAAATGCCCAGTTTAGTTTCACATGTGTTTAATTTCCAACTCAATCTTGCTTGTTTGTCGAAAGGTGAAAATAAGTTGTAGTACCTCAAACCCAAGATGTTACCACCGAGGCACCGACCAATATGTCTTCTCTAAATGTTTTATTTTTCTTGGTTTATCATTTATTTTAAAAGTTATAAGCTATCACCCATATGTAGATTAATTTGTCGCGTGCTTTCGTGTGTTAGCTTGTGTCGTGCGATATAGCACCGCTCATTTTCATACTTTTCATGTGGGAGTAGTGAGAGTGTGAGACATCAAGCATTTTTTTTTTTTGAAGGATGAGACATCAAGCATTGTCTATGCGAATCATTATAGATGAAAGACATTGCTCTCAAATTATTTGCAAAGGATTTCATCAAGCAAAAAAATTAAATTACTAGGGATATTTGAAATTGAAAGAAAAATAAATGAATGAAAAATGTCGGTGGTTTGTTGAGTCAATAATCCATCGATGTTGATACGCCCATCATCATCATTTTATTACTTTGTTTCGTTTGATTGCTTTTGCTAGCCTTCAATGTTTGTCATTTTTCTGGTTGATGAGGGATGAACTTGGCCCCCGTTGGTTCTTAATTAATTTTTATTGATTGCTCAGTAGGTCCCTTAATGTTGGTTCGTAATTAATCAGGATTCAGGCTCTAATAAACAAAAATGATTGTATTATAATTTTCGATAAATTTTGTGCGATCGAGAGTTACAATCCCATAAATCTAAAAAGTTTTTGAGCAGAGACATTGTTCATTTTCTACATAAACTCCAAGGACAATTCTTGTTCTGACCTTCAATATGTCTCAGTAACACTAGTAAAAGACCAAAAAACCTAGCGGCAGTTAACTGCTGCCGGGTTTCTAGTTGTAAAGCCAGCGGAAGTTAACTACCGCTGGGATATTTTAATATTTTACTGTGTTTCTAAGAACTATTGAATGTCAAAAAAGCAATTTTCAACTCCAAGTATGGTTTGGGCTTTCAACAAGGCTGTGCTTCGGTTGGCCCACAAATTAATATGTAACCTTATCAAAAAAAAAAAATCAGACTTCACAAACTCTTGTTTAGACTAATTAATCAATATTATTATATATGTGTAATATGAATAATATCTTATAATGTGTGTTTTTCACAATAGGTGATTGTATAAATTAAAATTGGTTTCTGCATCTCAAATTTACAAAAGCTCTTCCATTTAATTTTTCCATAAGCATCTACACAATTTTGGTGATTTTACTATTCGTGACTTGTGACTAATATTTTCCGCTAATATTCATGTTATTTGGATAATTTGGTTTAAGGTGATAAGAGTCTCATATCGGATAGGTGATGGCCTGACAATGTATTTATAGGTGGGGGCAATCTTCACCTTACAAGTCGGTTTTGTGGGGTTGTGTTAGGCCCAACCACCATTTCTAAGATGAAAATTGCTTTTTTTGACAATGAATACTTCCTATTGATACAAGTAAATGACGCTTTTACAACTGCCGCTGGGCTCCTCCAGAGATAGTTAACTGCCTCTGACTTTGCTGCTTTTTATTATGATTTTACGCGTCTCGGTCGAAAAATCAAAATAAATCGAAACTTATTCAGAATTCTACGAAACTTTACAGACACCTCTATAAAAATACACATAGATGATGTAAAAAGTTTCGTAACATTCCGAATAAGTCTCAATTTTTTTTATTTTTTCGACCGAAACGCGCAAATTCGCAATTGAAAAAATAAAATAAAAAATCGACACTTATTTGGAATGTTACGAAACTTTGCACATCATCTATATGTATTTTTTATAGAGATGTCTATAAAGTTTCGTAGCATTTCGACTAAGTCTCAATTGATTTCGATTTTTTGACCGAACCATGCAAAATCGTAATTTTTTTCAAGTGCGAGTCCGAAAAAGTGTCCAAGTGGTTGAACTTTTTCACGCTTTTCTGCACTCATGTTTAGAACAAAAAAAATAACATCTCCCACAAAAAATTTGAATTTTTCGACAAGGGACGGATTAAATATGAATTTTTGACGCGCCTAAAATTTAAGACACAAAAACATCAAAACGTCGACCTAGAAATTGAATTTTGATCTGGTTTTTTGCAGACAGCTCTAAAAAATATATATAGAGGGCCTGTAAAGTTTCATAGAATTCTGAATAAGTTTCGATTTATTTTGATTTTTCGACCGAAACGCGTAAAATCATAATAAAAAGCAGCAAAGCCAGAGACAGTTAACTGTCGGCGCTTAGGCTAACAGTTGTTAACTGCCGCTGGGGGTAAAAGTGTCATTTACTTGTATCAATATGAAGTTTTCTATGTCAGAAAAGCAATTTTCTTCTAAGATGGTATCAGAACCTCTCCAAGATCCATTGGGCCACCTGTTATCAGGTTTTCGCTATCGGGTCACCCATCATTTATGTCCACGAACCAAGCCCAATAGTGCTGGTCGTGAGGGGGTGTGTTAAGAGTCCCACATCGGATATGTGATGGCCTGACAATGTATTTATAAGTGGGGGCAATCCTCACCTCATAAGCCGGTTTTGTGGGGTTGTGTTAGGCCCAACCACCATTTCATAATAAGGAATCAATTAGCTTTTAATAACAATTTGATCACCACTTAGTGTTATTCATCACTTTGTAAATTGTAATGTGATGATTTTTACCGTAATTGATTTGATTTTTTTTATTACCATTTTCGTTAATTTTTCTATGGATTTTGGTCTTGACCTCTCCATATTTTTTTTCCTTTTTCTTTATTTCTTCATCAAATAGTATAACCATGAAAGTCTAAATTATGTAAAATTTGATTAATCTTGTCCTAAAAGCTTAATATCACAATATTTAACAGTAAGTTGCTGAATTTACCTTTTACAAAATTATTAAGTAGTTTGTAGTAAAAGTTGAATACTTGATGTCAATTTATCTTGTGACCCAAAAAAAAGTCAATCCATCTTACAAGGTGCCTGCACACACATAATATTTATTATAAAACGTAATATATAAATATATTACTTTTGGTAGACTCTCCCTTTTGCAGACCTCTTAATTATTTTATTTGGCTGTGATCAATAAAATACACTGCTCTGAGCCCTTTGGATGTTTTTGATAAGGAGTGGGATGCCACTTTCCACAACACCATATTTATATGTGCTCCCTTCTTTCCTTAATGTTTAATTAATGTTTGGTACGCATATTTTGAAAAATAATTGAAATTTTAGCTTAATTTAAAAATAACATGTTTAAACGACCTTATTAGTCCTCAGCTCACATGTAACCATCGCTTTCATTTCCCTATTATCGGCGTCTAATTCGGTGATTGAAATTCTCATTTCAAAATCTATTTTTTGAACATAATATCTTTTTCACAAATTAAAAATAATGACCCACATGAGACCTCACGTGCTTCATTTATTTTCCTTTGCTGCCAGCACACTCATGTTGAAAGAGTACCAACAAAACAAAGTAGGAAATTTGTGTCTAAAGTCTAAACAAATGTTTTAAGAAAGATATTGATTAAGGGTTATGAGCAAACACTTTCGAACTCGTCTAAAAGAAGCTAATAATTAGTTTTATATACTTCAAATCTGACCGTTGTTGTACTGTCTTCTGCTTTGGGTATTATAGAAGCAAGAATGTAGACAAAGTGTTTGATATCTAAATATTGGATATATAATTATATTGGTGTTCTTATATATAATGTGTTGTTCGCCACTTCTACTTATCACATGGTTTGATACTTTAATCAATTTAGCAAAATAGTAGAATATAACTTAAAGAAAATACCAAAATGAATTTATTTTAGTAAATAGGCATTTACACTGCAAAATTGTAAGTTTCGTCAATTACTCTCTTGACATTAAAAAAACTTTAATTATCCCTCTAAAATTGCACAACGTTAATCAATTTACCCATTCATTAAATTCTTTTGTTAGTCAACATGACGTTTTGCAAATACCTCATTAAGTTTTGCACTTATGTGCAAAATGTCCTCCGAACTTGAAAGTATTACAAAGTGGTTATTGGGGGCATTTTGCACATAAGTGCAAAACTTCAGGGGGTATTTGCAAAACGTCATGTTGACTAACAAAAGAATTTGACAGAGAGGGTAAAGAAAGACACACAAGCAATTATCCTGGTTCCTTCCACAATCCGGAAGTAGTTCAATCCCCTTGCTACTTATAAGAGATATTTCACTATAATCACTCAGATTACAAATATTGTTCAAGGGCACAACCAAGAAACTTCAAATGCTCAAGCACACAAGTAAGACATTTCCTATACTCAAGCACAAAAGCAAGAGACTTCTAACAAACAAGAATTACAAAGAAATAATTGTTTAGTTATACACTTGATATACAATCAGTGATGTTAGCAATACAAAACAGTTCAGACTCTATTACTTAAGAATTTATAAGATGTGAAAGTTTATAAGAAATTCTAAGTGTTTGATGCACAATGATTTTGACAGAGTTTTGACACAAGTAAAATATTGCAGAGTCTCTGCAGATCTTCAAGTCTTCATTCCTTTATATAAAGGTAAGAAAGCGGCGTTGTAGAGGTGTCAGCGCATAAAAGAGTCGTTAGAGAAGCTTGATCAAACATCATTGATTTGTTGCTTTATTTGATTAATGTCCTAGGAGAGGATAATTTGAAAACTATTCCTTGATAGGGAATTAATCGTTCTCTCCCAAAGAACACAGTTGTAGCTTCGTATAAATGCACATGGGAATGTTGGAGTAGTGGAGGTAGTGGTTGTACAATTGTACTATTGTTCTTGAGTGTCCTTTCTCTGAGAATAAGCATCCAAAGCCTTCCATTTCTTCAGAACCATCGTTGCTCCAGTCTTCTAATCCCTTTTGCATCTTTTGTCTTCAAATAACCATAATATCTAACTTCAGGGTCTCCACATCAACTTATGATAAACTTCAAACTCTGAGTGATCTTCAGACTCTGACATTCAGCTTCTAGGTAGTTTTCAGACTCTGACTTGCAACTTGGCTTCTCTTAAAAATTCCTTTGCTCTAATTTGTTCTTTCATAACAAATACTTTGTTTTAAAACATATAAATTTTAGTATATGGTCCTGCACAGTTGATCAAATATTATCATATCCAATTAAAATTTTAATATCTTGTTATCATCAAAACTTAAGAGTCATTGTTAAACTCATTTTGTTCCAACATATTACATGGATAAAATTGAAATAAAAAGTGATAATGTATAAAATTTAAGTCATAAACTTCTTAAATTAGTTTATCATACACCGTTATGAGCTCATAAAAATAAGCTATAAGCACGTAAGAATATAAATGTCATCAAACATAATTTTTTAGTCAAATAAACTTACAAGACATAACCTCAAATCTTCTTAAAAAAGACAAAACCTCAATTACGTTTTGCCAAACAAACATTTAATTACTAAGATACATATTAGATCGATGTCATACGACCTGCTCGAAGTGGATACTATGTTTTGCCAATTTTTCTTTTTTTTAAGGAAATATGCTTATAGCATTTCATTAGATATCAAATCGTTAATACATGTTGGAACATAATCAAAAATACGGAAGCTAGACTCGGAAAGGGATGTCTTTGCTAATTTATGGGCAACCCCATTCGCTTGCCTCTTAGAAAACTCAACATGAGAGTTTGGTAAATAAAAAGAACAATAGTGCATATTACAATCCATAATGACCCCAAATTCTGTGATATCACCATTGCCTCGGTTAAAATAGTCTGCTGCAAGCTTCGAATCAACCTCAAAATCCACATTTTTGAGTTGTAGCTCATGAACCCAACGGATAGCGTGATGCAGCCCCAATACTTCTCCAATATCAACTGAACATAACGGTGTAAGCCACATTGTTTTTGCACGAACAAAGCATCCATCTTCGTCCCTTATACACACACCTACATCCATTTTATTAGTGGAAGATGAAACGAAGCGTCCATGTTACATTTCAGCCGTCCACGCATTGGTTTTTTCCACCTAGTCTCTTCATTACTTCCTGCCGTGACCTGTAGTGTATTTGGCAGCATGACAGCAGCTGCATTTCCTTGCTGAGATGCCTGCACTTGCTGCTTCTTGTTTGCATTTCTCCAATCCTCAAGGAGATGTTTTGCTCTCTCAAATATTATTTAAAGATTGTTTAATTCATAATTAGTGGTCAATATATCTTTCTTTTTTAGGGTTAGTGGTCCATATATCTTAGCATAGAGAAAAAAAAGTTAGGACACGTTAAAGACTAAAAAGTGAATACTCGATCATGAGAACAAGCGTTATCGACTATTTTTTTTCTCCCTCAAAAGGAACTGTTGTTCATGGGAACAATTCTTATTTCTTTATTAATGTTTATGTTTATTAATGAGTTTGTTAAAGTCTCATTGTTGGGGATGAATTAATATATTTTGAAGAAACTCTTTATGTTATGACGAATATATTAGGGCTTTTTTATTTTTGGTCCAAGGATTTATTTTAAGATTAAAGATTCTTTTGATAATGCATTAGAAAAATTAACTAAGTGAAGAGATTGAAGACTTTAGAAGAAGAGAGCTAATTTGTGAGATTCTATATTTTCATATGCAAATTCCTCTTGGTTTTCCTCAAATTATATTTGAGGACGGTTTAGGGATATATAAATTCATCAAATTTAATCTATGTTGTTATTATATTCTTAAAATTAAAAATATTAATCATAAACATTAATTTATCATTTTTTGAAAAAATGTGTTTAAAAAATGTGAAAACCAATTTTTATTTATATTTTTCACCTCTCTTCTCCTCTTTTATTTATACGAGTATGTATTATGTATATATGAATAATTACATAAAAAATTATCATACTGTATCTTGAATGCATGAACTTTACTTCACATTCTCATTGACCATACGTGAGCTTTATTACTTTGATTTTATTAGTATAAGAAGAAAAAAACTTTGTTACTTTATTTCCTCATACAATCTCCATAATATTAACAGAAAACCTATAGTCAAAATATTCCGCACCGACGCTAATGCCTTGGTTTCAGCTCGTTTACCTTCCTTAACCGGTAAACAACTACATATTTCCGGTAAACCTGTCGGTGCAAACCGTGCAATAACCGTCGGCACCGACACCACATATTTATCCCGGTCGTTTTCATTTTTATACTATACCATGCTTTCAAAATTTTATAAAGTAGTAACGTTGATAAATTGATGAATAATATTGTCTAAAAAACTTGACCAATGATAAAAATATTAATATCAGGAGCGGTGCACTTTGTCCCTTTCTACATGCTTTCACTATCAATGTTTCCTTTTGGCCTTTGAAATTTAATACCAGCTTACGTGGCAGTTAGGTTAGGGGAGTAACTATCTGCGGTGAGGAGTAGAATGGTACAGTGTGGAACGAAATCTCTTTAATACATATGTTAATGTTGGTCCCGCTATTGGATTTCCAGTTTCGTATCGTAGGTCTAGAATTGGAATATCATGCATGCACGTGACGTGACTTACAACTAACATTTGCAAAAGCATGCCACTAGAAGTATAGTAACAACTCATTTGGTTGGAAGTTGGAATCTAAGTGATTTTTGTAAACTCTGAAGTGTGTCACATCGAATATAAACGAATTTAATCAATGTAACCATGGAATCTTGAACGGGTTAATTGATAATCTTGCGTGGTTATGAAGTGTTTTTGGTTATGAAGGACGCAACTAAATGTAAAACTGCTAGAAAATGAGTACTTAAAAACAAGGATGCAAATAATGTAGATGTTTGACTGAAAAATTAAACCGTTGAATTTTTATATAAATTTAAAGACATGGAAGACGTACTTATATCTCAATAGCTTGAATATGTTTTTGATTTAGGAGTAGGATTCAAAATGTACGTATTCAACCTTATTTACATTTTTTTTGAACTAGTATTTATAGAGAATATAAACCAAGTAAGTGTTGAATGCGTGAAAGGCCACATTAATGGCAATATTTGCAAAAATAACAATTTTTAGTGTCATCACTTTTGAATCCAGTCTACTTGATAGGTTGAGACTCTTACTTGCTGGTCCAGTCTACTTGAAATTGACTATCTTCCTTTTGAATCCGATCGGTTCTTACTTAATGTTGTGACCACCATCACTTTTCTTCACACTTCTTGGATTTCTCTTTAAACTATATCCATGAGGTGATTATGAATTGTGGATGTATACCATAAAATTGTGTCATTAACATAAGCAAATTGTGTTGTTAGGTAGGTTATAGGAAGCATTTATGTTTCTTTTACTCTTTTTACCTGGTGCAATTTATGATGAATGGCACTCATATATTTTATCACTCGTCTAACTTAATCTTGATTCTACTTCATCATTTTGAGCTAAATATTAGTTAGAGGGGTTATATGCTAACAAGTGCCCTAGCCTTTAGAGCATCTACAATGGAGACACTCAATCTTGAGGTCTTAAACGGGTCTCACATGAACACATCACCTTTTTATAATTTTTTAATAATAGTACTTAATAGGTACTCAATCACTCCAATAGAAACCATCTAGCAAAAAATCTAAATGAGTTCCACCAATAATTCTTTATCATTTATATTTCAACAAAAGTAACAAAAGCAACTCAACAATGGTTAAAACCTCACCATTGTGGATAGTCTTAGGACACTTGGTAAGGATTAAAAAAATGAAATAATTGTGAAATTTCATGTAGAAAAAGTTGTTTTTAATCTTTCAATAAGTTGAATACACAATTTTCAAGATAGAATTGTTACTTTAAGCTTCTTATCAAATGTTTTTATGACACTTGTTAGCATTTTACATTTTAGAGTATGCTCCCTCTTATCACATTTATAAGTAAATATTGTTTTTTTTTTCTTTTTAAATTTATTAAATAATTGATGTATTTAAACTATAATGTAATCTCAATACATCAGTTATTTAATAAATCAGATAATAAAACAATTGTTTGTAAATGCGATCAGAATGAGTATTCATTCATCAAATCCTTCTTCAGGACAATGCTTAAGTAAATATTCTTTATAAGTAAGTAGCTATAAAGTAGCCAGTAGTTTGAAACCTCTTGTTATAATCTATAAATTGATGATGTGTCAAGCTTCACTATCGTTGGATTATGCTCTATGAGAGAATACCTATCTAAAATATCTATTGTGGTGGTTAAAATGGACCCTATATAATATTTTATATTATTTTACATTTTTTAATTAATTGAACTCAACCATATTTTTTAAATATTCATACTATCTATCAAAAAATTTAAAATGGGTCCCAGTAGACTTCACAATATACCCAAAAATATATATTTTTTCTATATATTTTATTACAATATGGAAGAAAAAAAACCCTAGCTTTGCATAGCAACGAGACTGATTTTTGAAATGCACATTAACGTTAAATATCGGTTTCCAACTAAAAAGATTTCATTCATAGCAGAAGAGAGAAAAAGAAAGTTGTCACAAAAGTTGTCATAAATAGTTGTACAAATATCACTATTTTTTTTTAAACTAATACATTTTACTTTGCATTTTTTTTAGTGGTAAATAAATAAATGGACCATAATTTTCATTTGATAAAATTTCGTTGTCTTTCATTATTGGGTTTTTAGTATGTGTGAAATAAATGTGTCATATGTAAGATCTAATTTAATTGACAATGTTATTATTGTGAGTTTCTTGTGGTGTTTGACATTTCATCTACATAAAAAAATGTTTACAGCTCAAATTGCACAAAAACATTTATTATTTTGTGGGAGTTTCCCTATTTAGGAATGTCCCTTTGAAAGACTTTTATTTCATTTTCTTTAAAATTGTAAAAAAAAATAAAATGAATTGAACTCTTAAACCTTATCAAATTGCACAAAGAAATCGAAATGTGTCTGTCTAATAGCAAGGAAATTGAACTGAACCAACTCGTTTCAATTGAATGATTCAAGTTTATTTTTGATTTTTTTTTTATGAAATGGTCCAAATATTCAATTTTCTTCAATTCTTTTATTAAATCACTAATATTAATTAACTTGGTTAAAAAAAGTACAAGGGAATAGGCAGAACCATTTTCACGTACACTTAAATGCCTTAGAGCACATACACAAATTGAGAAGGAGCGAGTTGCAGCCACTAGAAAACAATCATCCCCTTGAAGGTAGCACACATTTGCTGATTCGATGATGGAGTTCCCAAAGGTTTGACTGCAACCCATGAGTACCTCTCTTCGCCATGCATAACGAGCAACAATAAGTTTATCTGAGCTATTCTTATCCATTTTCACATGAGAAGTGGAGAAGTAAATATGAATTAAACAAATAATCAAATCCACCATACCATTCCACCATCAACCGAATGAAAGGGAGAAAAGGTCACAAGAGAACATCTCTTCGAACAGCCGTAGCAATGATGTCTTACTCTGATAACCACCGCATAAAAAAACCCAAAAACAATTATATGGAAAGGAAAAACATGCTTAACATATTCAACAACAAACGACGAGGGAACATCCCTTATGGCGGTGAAACTTACTTCGCCAACGCAAAAAACATACTTGAGAGATTAAACTTAATACAAACATCTCATTAAAACAGACTGGACAAAGAAGAAAATTAAAGAATAACAAACTTCATACAATTTTTAGTTGTAGAATCCTTATATTAGTATCAAACAATTGAGATTATGTGATTAATGTGCTCTATCAAATATGAATTGTTGAAAAGAACATGAGTTTAATGTTTAGATGAAATAATTATTAATCAAATTTTATTATTTCACGCCCAAATTTCAAATTATCAAGGTTGTTTTCTTTAAGAACGAGAGTTAAAAAAAATGCCTTATATTAATTAAAACAACCAACAACTAAATTTGTCTAATGAATGATAAAGACAATGATAAATCAATTTTGTTTAAGCATAATTGTTGTCCTAAATTAGGGTTGATTTGTGGGGTAGACAATGTACTCATCATGACCCACAAAAGCCCTTGAGATCACATTTTGTCGGGGACCTTGCTTAGGTACGGCATTAGTTCCATTATGCCCCACCATCACATGAAGCATCCAAATATTTCAAATACTATAACATTATTTCACATAAACAAATGAAAGTAAAATATCTTAGCACTCACTCCCTTTCCTTTCCTTATAATAAAATTAAAAAAATGCAACATTATCATTTTAAATTTGGCTTTGGTAGCAGTTAGCACTCACTACTCTCTTTGACGCAAAAGTCAGCAATAACACGTGGCTGAATCAGATGCTACATAGTGTCAACAAAGTGATGAATAAGAACTAAGAAAAAAGAAGTAAGAAGCAATGGATAAAAATGTGAAGAAGAGATGTAAAGGTCACGTGAGCACGAGCCCACGTCTCGTGCTTCTGCTGAAAAAACAAGCTGGAAGTGAATGGGGTGATTCACTGGGTAGGGTCCACAGTAAGTGAAAATAGTCCATATTCGCCACGTTGATCAACGTGTGGACCGACTCTAAGAACATGCAATGTTGGACCCACTGGAACATGGGAAATTAAGAAACTTAAGATCAATCAATCAAATATTCAAAGTAGTAAAATAATTCAAAGGTTAAGGTTAGTTGTTTGTTACTTGCTTGCACGAATTTGTTCTGTTCTGGCTTCAACTCTCGTTCATCTTGCATCAGTGACAGATAATTCATACACGGATACAATCATACAATTACAATGACACCATCCACCATGTTGTGAGATATAATAATCTCATCGATAAGTATATCATGTGCCTTAATCTTTAAATTTATCCTCTAAGAAAAATTATGATGCGTTGAACAAGGTATGTAGGATCCTTTTGCTCTAGTATACAAGAGCTAGGCAACAAGTGCTTTAGCTGAAAAATAATATTTTATAAGTGGACTAATTAATTCTCAAGTAATAGATATACCAAAGAAATAAAAATTAGGCTTCAAAATTTGAGTTTGGACCTCAGCAATCAAATAATATTTATTTATTATAATTAAAATCTAAAAGAGATTGTTGTTGCTGATTATATAATTGAAAAACATAGAAGTATGTTAGAACTTGGAAGATATCAACTTTAACTATTTTGATTATCGTTGAAATTAAGTCTAACTCATATTTATAAAATCGATTTGTAAGATGATGAACGTCTTCTCTTTACAAACTCTTATCAAAGAGTCTTATATATTTAATGTGAGATTTGAATTTTTCTCAATAGTTACCTCGACTGAGAGATTAGTCTTTAAAAATTGTCAAAAAAAAAAAGATTAGTCTTTAAAAGTTGACACATAAATACCTTAATTTACAAAAAAAAATGTAATATTCACAAATAAATTTTACATAATGTTAATTAATATTTGGATTCAATAACCATGCATAACTACATTTTAAAGAACGGGGTTTAGGATTTGAACTCTAACTAGTAAGACACAGTAACATATTAACAACTAATGTTTGACTATGGAAATCTCATAACTACTTTATGAATACGATAGAACAGCCTCCACCCTAAAATTGCAAGAGTAGTTGCTAAGACCAAAAAAATATTGTTTTTTAGGAGAAAAAAAATTGTTAAAGAATATATTTATTAATTAATTGTTATCGGTGTATTATGATTTTTTTTTTACACACAGATTAATAAATCATTTACTGATATATATTTGCACGCATATTATCAATATTTACGGTGATTCATTTGTTTCAATAAATTATGCACAACAATATGTGGTAGTTCAGTTTAAGGATATTTTGATTTTAAGTATTCATCATTCATGCTAACACAATAAGGATACAAACCCATGTGACATATTTTCAATTCGTACATGTACGAGAGTATTTTGCTTCTTGTACCGACACACAGAATTAATTAAGCTACCAACTTGATAATTTTGTTTAATATAAATGTAATGTAAAATCTTCCGTTTTTTTTCCTTTTGCAAAGGAAAAAGGTATATTTATTTAATTGGCAAAACTCTTATAAGCCCCAAGGCATGCAAAGTAAGAATAACTACACCTTAGGTTAATACATTACAACATAACCTTAAAGACACCATGATCATGCAACTCCACCTTCAATGAGCAATCACCAAGCACGTCGTTAGTTAATAATACTTATGACTAAAGTTCCCTGTTAATTCAATTACTATAAATAACTCAAAATTGTAGAGTATATAAAAAAGAATGAAAAAGAGTATTTTAAAAACAAAGAAAAAGAAAGAAAGAAAAGAGAAATTTGCTTGTGAATTGTTATAAATGAACTGTATTTTCTATGTGAAGTCAAAAAGTATAGTTGTATTGGTGCGTATAAGCGTGTTGAAAAATACTCTACAAGATAAAAACAAGCCTCTAAATGTGACTTCGACTATTTGCTTCCGTTTAAAGGAATACTATTATACACTAGCCATCAAAAACTAAAGAAGATGCTTGCCATTATTTATTAAAAAAATCAGGAAAAAAAAGTTCGCAATTTTCATCATCTTTAAGAGTATTTTTTTATTTTTTTTAGAAAATCTTTAAGAGTATTTTTTCTTCTTCACATGTACCTTGTTATTATGATTAAATAATATACTTTTGATATGTGCATATGTGTGGTGTATTAGTGTATACATGTGCTTAGATCCCGGCAGTAGACTGTACCATGCAGTGAGCAGCTCTCTAAGGGATCGGTATATATCCAAATTCGGGCGCACTATAGAATTAAAAAACGATATATTGAATTGCTATAAACGGTTCAAATTAGCCGGATAAAATCACGATTGAACTATATATCAAAACTTCGGAACCGTGTTTAAGTTCAATTTGAGACATAGTTCGACATAACTCAGTTGACAGAGACAATATATTATTATATGTGGGGATTAGAGTTCGAACTCATTAGAGTTAGTTTTAGGGTTTTGATTTATTAGTTAGTCTGTATTTTTATTAACCAATATTTTTGGATATGTTTGATTTATAATTAAATATTTAAGCCTTGAGGGACCAAATTTAAATGGAATAAAAATACAAAGATTGTTACGTTAATAAAAAAAAATGTTAGGTTCAAAACTAAAATTAACCACAAAATATTATTTAAGAAGTAAAAACGAACTTACAAATTCTAATAGGAGGACATGATAAAAATTATTAAAATATAAAAATGTCTAATCCCAAAACATGTTAGGGGAAAGTAGACTTTTTTATTTTTTTGGTTGAAGAATGGTTAGACTTTTTGGTATGAATAAATGTGTTAGGCTTATATCAATAAAATTGATGTGTTAGGCTATTTCAGACTTTATTTTTGTATTGATAAATTCGTGAATGTGTACCCATTATACCAAATAAAGATAAATATGTTCGTGTGTGTGTACTATATCTTCTTACTTCAAGTTGTATATGTATGAGTACGTGTATATATATGTGACTCTAAAATCTAAATTGTATTTTCAACAAACTTTGAAGGCGGCGATTTTAGGATTGATTGCTATTAAGCCTAACGATTTGCTCAGAGATTTTTTTATTGGATTTTGAACCAATTATTATGATTATCTTTTTTCTTTTCGTTTGAAGAAGTCTTTTGTAAGAAAAAGGAATTCAAAGAGTGCAACCCAAGTTAGTTAAAGAAGTAAAGGATAAATGGAAGCAGCACCACTGCACTACCACACACACACACACTGTCTCCATCTGTTCCTTTTTAACAGATTTTTTTTTTTAAAGGAGAAGGGTGAGTATTT
>Ga0099826_10000793_pt1 | contig 16842 bp, 10 predicted proteins | sample Mtrugardesep15_FD_76830 | JGI IMG/M metagenome (GOLD analysis project Ga0099826, IMG submission 76830) | Root nodule microbial communities of legume samples collected from California, USA - M. trunc garden sep15 | ecosystem: Host-associated > Plants > Roots > Nodule | place: USA: California... | reverse complement strand
TTTTTGTGGATCATACATCGAGTTTGATCACCATATTAGATTAATGGCTTAATTGCACTTTTGGACCCCTATCTTTTTAAAAGTTGCGGTTATGGACCCCTAACTAATTTAAATACAAAACAGACATTTATGTTTTGATTCTTGGGCAATTTTGGACCCCCACCCCATTGTTGACTTGGTCGTTGCTAACGTGGCACCCACATCCCATTAGTGAAGTGCCACGTGTATTAATTTTTTCTTTCTTTTTTTAATTCAGCCACGTGGCACCTCACTAATGGGATGTGGGTGCCACGTGAGCAACGACCAAGTCAACAATGAGGTGGGAGTCCAAAACTGCTAAAGAATCAAAACATAAGGGTTTGTTTTGTATTTAAATTAGTTAGGGGTCTATAACCACAACTTTTGAAAAGATAGGGGTCCAAAAGTGCAATTAAGCCTAGATTAAAAGAAACAACACAAGTGAGATTGATATCTCATTTTCACCTTAAACCTTACGGCATTAGTATATGGTTCATCTCACTTACATGTTGTTCCAAATCTACTATTCTATTCAATATATAACTTTAATTCACACTTGATACAATAACATTTTTTAATCAACTATGTAACTTTTTGCGTCTGTAATTACGTGATATGGTCGAATAAGGTCAAACAGAGGCTCAACATATTCAAAAACGTTGGTTGGTGGTGTTTCACATAGGGAGGTTTATGTTCATTCCTTTCATGAGAAGGAAAAAAAATTAGAAGAAAAATAACATATATGAAAAATGAATTTGAACATGAACCCTGAACCATAAACCCTAAACTTTAATTAAACCCTAAAACCCCATAATCCCTAAACCCTAAAAAAAACTAAACCCTATAAACCATAAACCCTCAACCCTAATCCCTAAACCCTATAAACCCTAAAGAATTTTTAAACCACACTTTTGCGAAAACTTTTTAGGGGAAAAGCTATCAACACCATCTAGATTATTGTTGTATCTGTCATTTGACCAACAAGCTGGAGGTTTGGATATAGTGAGATTGAAGATTGAGAAGTTTATAGGTGTTAGGCTATCAGGTGGGTCAATGTTGTTGGTTATGAAAGAGGCTAGGGTGATTAACTTGTTAAATGGCGAAGTTGGTTAAGGTAGGGTGATCTCTTATGCAGTTTCAGAATTAATAATCGTAGGTTGTGTAGCAGATGTTAGTTCAAGGTTATTAACCTCGTAAGCAGGTTCATTATAAGCTCCTCAGAGCCTATAACCATGAGATTTTGTTGTGGTTAAAATCACAACTTTTGCAAAGTTAAAGGGTCAAAAGTGTTTTTTTATTTTAAAACGACGATATTCGCACAACTGTATGGCGCCTTAAAGCTCATTCTCAAACAACATCCATACGTCCTATTCTCTTAGATCATACAGAGGTCAACACCCATCTATAAAACACTTGGTTTCGAACCTTTCTCATTATGGGATCCATTATTAATATGCCTAAAACCCCAACCAAAACTAGTTCGAACACCTAGTCCCACCCTTCAGGGAAACTATTATCTTTTAACTGTTCAATACATACTATGAAGTTCGCTCACTACAAGAACGTATGTTCGTATCCAACACTTCACATACGTCATGATTGACAACTCTGCTTAATGCACCACCATTGTGGTCACATCACCTCACCATTACCAATTATGTTCTGCTTCATCTTGAAATTCCCCAAAGAATACATCTAATGCCTTCTTCAAAGTTTCTCAAACTTTTCTCTTTCCATGAGACTTTCCATCAATCGAGTGTTCACTGATCGCAACATAACACTTGTGAGTTACTGCCAGTCAAGGTAGCTCCCAAACCTTGTTACTACTCTGAACTCTTCTCAGTTAAAACTTACTATATAATTGTCCTCTCTTGACCATTGCATCTAAAACGGATCAGAAACATCCCATCCAGGCATTTAAGTAACTATGGTGTTTCGAGATAGTGCCCTTACATGAGCAACGCATTCCTTATAATGTACAACTCTACAACTCTTAAGCATCTACAACAGGAACGTTGATAAACCCTCGAGCTAAGTATCCTAACATATATAATGACTTAGGCAAATATTGGCTCTAAAACTCTCTAGCCGTTCTAGGTGAAATTTCAACACGCTCTGAAATACGATCAATTCAATATTTCCAAAAATTTAAATAAAATATTTTCCAAAATAACTTTTGTCTCAAAATTCTTTAAAACACTTAATGACCATAAACTTGCATACCTCTTATATATAAAAAAATAGACACTATGTAACTTTATTGCACTGTAAAAAACTATCCTATGGACCTTCCCCTTTTAGTAAATGATCTCGCATTAAAGAATTAATGTTCTAGTTTTTTAGTAATAATGGAACATTTTATTCGTAGGAACAAAAAGAAGCATATCTATTCTATATCCGATTAGTAACAATACGCAATGGTGGTGGGGGGTTACTTTTTTTTATGAGTGTTTGTAATGGATATGTGGTTTATATCAGTGAATCCAGACATATCCAAGAAGGACCTATTCGTTAAAGCTTTCCTTAGTCTTATTTTTTTATTTATGTTCTCTCCGAAATATAAATAAAAATATTTTTTAACAAAATCAACTCATTCGGTCTCCTTACGTTCTCACTCTAAAGAATAGGAAGATAGATGGGAAGCAACTAGCCTTTCCTAGGCTAAATCCCACCCTCCATAGTCTGCCATGAAACCTCTTAACCACCCTGCTCAATAAACAAACAATGGCAGATTCCTCACTCCAACCATGCTAATGATTGATTGGCCACACCGTCGGATCAAAATCGAACAGTAGATATTCCAAATTCGCTAGCGATGGCTCAAAAGCTTCAAATTATCACTAAGAGTTTTCTCGACAAACCTGTTCCATACAACCATGACCTTTCTCTTATGCTTTTCAAAGTATAGAGAAGGCCAAATGTGATTATAATTCCTAGCAATCCATTTGCATATGGTCAATGAAATGGAGTATTAAGAGAGGTTGTCCACCAAAAATGGAGTGTATGATTCCACAAATGGATGTAGATGTTAGTGTTTCGACAGTGCTTAAGCTTCCATCTACAAAATACAAACAAGAAATCGTTCAATCTTAACACCAAAAGACTTATGCATAGAGTCTATAGGTCATAGTGAAGCAACATAATGGTCAAGAAAGAATTAAGAAGATCATGAACCAACCTGTATCCCTGCTGAGTTGCGAGCAATAAACCACACACCACTAGCACTATCCAACACACCTGCGTACATATGTAAAACCAAATTGCAAAAAATTAGACGTAAATTCAACCACCAGAACGGTAATGAATCCAAAACACCACCACTCAACTACCAAACAACAACAAACTCAAATGGACTCTTACGGATTTTAGGGACAACGAACCAATAACCGTGACAAACTCTTTCAAATTTTAAGACAACCAACATGACGGGAACGACTCAAGTAAACAACAACACCATAGCCATCGAAAACTTGTCATACAGTTATTTAAAGCAGCATACCAAGAACAAAACGTGCAACATAACCAAAAAACTAGAATCCATGAAAACAGGGGGACGAAGAGTGACAATGAACATATATCTTCATAAAACACAAGCCATAACCAACTATCCAGCCTCCATGGATGGAGGCAAGTCTGAAAACTTTTGTTGAACCGACATAACTTAAAATCCAGCATGAGATAAGAGAGGCAGTTGTCGAGCATGTAAAATTGTAGCAAACTAACAGCCGCTCTCTAGAATGGAGGTGTTGTCAATGATAAATGGGTTTCAATGCAGCCTATTACCTCCAACCCTAACCAGAGTTGCTTTTGGGTGGTGCTTCCACGAGGGCATCGATCAAGTCTTCATTGAAATATTTTGTAATTTATAAACAATATTGTCTATACTGATTTCCATATATGAATGTTATCTTGATATGATTAATGTGGATTTATGTTTATCGTACCACTCATCAGGGAACAATATTTTTAATTTGGTATAATTTTTATGGACAGACAAATTGGTATTTATGGGTATCCATGAATTTTTTAATTTATTTAATTTTTGGTAGAAAGAATAACTTTTTTTTAATTACCAAAAACTTCAACTTTAAAACTTTCATACATGATCCATTCAAATTTCATAAATCATACATAATCCATACAAAATTCATGATTATTACATCGTGCATTTCAGTTTACGAAGGAACGAAATACATGACAAAAGAAAAGTAACCAAGAGACATAAAGAAATTCCTGAGTAGAGTAGATAAGTGATGAATTTTTTCAATAAAAAAATCTCAGTTTCACAAAAAGATTAAATCAATTCCCACGTAGAAATTAGAAACAAATTGAAATATGCATGTATTCATCTAAAATCATAAAGCTCTAAAATCTAAAATAAAAAACAAATAATCATGCTAAGAAGAAGAGAGAGAAAAATGAGAAGAAGAAAACCTAGGTGCACCAAAATGGAAGAAGATAAAGTTGTGACGTAAAAGAAATTTTTTGTCGTACAATATATAAGGATATTTTAGTAATTTACTTAATTTATTAGCATGTATGAGTATCCGCGAATATGGGTATCGTCAAATCTGTGTCCATATCCATAAAATAATAGATAGTCAAATACCCGTTTATTATACCCCGTGTATATCCATTTAGCTATCCGACTCATGCCTGTGACGGATTTTACGTGCAAGCATGAGTATTTTTGCCACCCCTACCTATTTGACTAAAATTTTGTCCCTAAATATAAACTCATTTTCAAATTACTAAATGCATTTATTATTTTTTCCCTACACATACCCCTAATTAATACTACTAACTTCTCTTGAAATATAAAAAATCATATTTAATACACATACAAACAAAAAACAATTTAGTAATATTAACACACAAAATGGACACATTAATTGTACTACCAACTTTTTTTAAGAAATATGAAAAAAGCAAATGAGGCTTATATATAAGGACGGAGGGAGTATTATTTATGCCATCCGAAGCGGATAAACCTTCTACAAAACAGAGAAACGAGAGCTAGAGATTGATCAGTTCCTAAATTCAATACAGCTATTATTATAATAGCTACCAAAAGCCGACAATATGGGTAGCCTCGCTTGAACACGGTGGAATGCGACCGTCTTCAGAAGGAAAATTAAACTCACAATTCATATTGCATACATGGAAAATGGCTCAGGCACAAACTTCAGGTCTAATACTCAATTTCGGTGCAATAGTGAAGTCTTGATCAACTTCATCTATGGATCCTTCCCAAAGTCTATGTTCAATCCCCATTTTGATCCACTTCTTTTCTGGATCCTTCCCAAAGTCTATGTTCAATCCCCAATTTCCGCAGCTCCGATAGCCCTAGTTCAACTGAAATTTGAAAATCTGTATAATTAACTGGATGAAAAAATTTCTCGAGAATATTTAACAATTCATCCCTTAGCATAGTTATAGTCATTACATCTGGTATTTAATCATTTTGAAGTGCAATGTGTTGTCTGAAATATTCACCCAAAAAGACGTGTTGTCAAAAACAAGTGGCTTATACAAGTCTAGCGTAAACACACTCCTGAAAGTGTGTCAATGCATTTTATCAACAAAGAAAACTCTCCATAATACAGTGCAATATGTATGCTTCTTATTTATGTTATTCAACTATCTTTCATGATTTAGCTTATAAGAAAAACTATCTTCCATGATTAAAGGTGATCGGTAGTAAAACATCCACCTAAGCAACATTCTTCCCAACCAATTAGCATAATACGGGGTTGATAAATCCATGTGAGATACAAAGTAATTTTTTAAAATAAATATGTTACACTACCATCAACAGCATCGTGTGAAGTAGGTGAATGCCCACTCCGACCAATCCAAAATTGAAGACGTTCTTTGGCAATGACCTCTTCTATACCATGAGCCTTGGCTCTTCTCCAAAAATAAGTCAGCCAGGCCTGACACGAAGAGTAAGTTTACTTAGTAAGCATGTTTCAGTAAATACAAATATACTTCTCAATGAGAGCAACCATCAACTTTACTGCTCAGAGGTCACAAACCCAGAGTATATTTGCAAGCTAATGACATCGATGAAAAGGTTGATTAAAAAGCAATGCTACAAAAATAAAAGACAAAGAACCATGCAATCCCAAATCGAGGAAAGCACGCCTTCTTATAAAAGAGAACTAGAAGTGAACTACAATAGATACAGACATTCAAATAAGTTATCACTGATAAAGAGCACGGTATGATTCATAAAATAGAACGGAATACCTCCTTGAAAAGAACATCCTCAGATTCCTCTGGACTCAATTCTAGAAAGATACAATGATATTTAGCATATCGTTTATATTATCATTTGCACAAAATGAACAATGCTCAAATATTTAGGCAAATAATAGGTGGGGGAGAACATACCAACGGCTTCCATAAACTTAGGATCCCCTGGTGATTTAATATCTGGCAACATCCAAAAGTGTACAAAATCAGAATGATACTGGTACATATAAAAAAGATTTTAGTCTGACATGTTTTAAAGCATATAGAAAACAAGCCAATAGAGAGCCAGCTCAAATATATGCATGATTCATGGAATTACTGCCAAACATGTGTTACTCCTAGTTGGGTGCCTTACCTATATTACAGATGTTTCCAGCAACCCGCTCACATCTGCCAGTGGTGGTTCACACTTCACTGGCTGTCAGTGGGCTTTCTAGTTGCCGTGTGCCTATATATGCCTCCCAACACCAAATCCAGTACCCACATGGTAATTTCCAAGCACTCGTGAGGGTCTGTTCGGCCATTTTTCAGGCTGCTGTTAGTGTTGCTTGACTTGTCATTTTCTTCTCTCTTTATATCTGACCCAACTTTCTCCCATTATGTTTTAAGTTGACAAATGCATTTGCTATGATCTATGCAGTATCTCCCATTATGTTCTAAGTTGATGAGTGCATTTACTAGGAACTATTCAGCATTGTCGTTAGAATCGCGATTGGAATCGTGAAAACCCATGATTTTGTGATTTTTCTCTGCCTTACCAATCTAAATCGTGAGTAGAATCATGAATTATGCAAAATCCCTTCGAAATCATATGGAAGTGAAATCCGAGTAAAACCGTGGGATTCCAGTGGTTTTATACCAATTGTGGGTTTTTTTAGGTGCTTTTTGTTATTTAAAACACTTGTTTCCTAAGTTATTTCGTAATAAAGATTTGTCTTTGTTTAATTGTAAAGCATACTCCCTCCGGTCTCAGTTATAAGCAGAAGTTCACTTTTTAGATTTATTCAATAATTAATTTATGGGTCATGCTAACTTGTGCCCTTACATCATTGAATACACAAGTTCCAAGAAAAAACTTCTATCTTTAGCTTTTTAACTTGTGCTTTAACGGCACAAGTTAGCATTTCCCTTAATTTATTTGGTCTACAATACATACCAAATACATTAGTTATTGAATGAATATAAAAACTAAACTTTTGCTTATAATTGAGAGCGGAGGGAGTATGAATTTGCAAAATATCAACAATCTCATTTCAAGTCATGAAAATTGTTTTCTGCTATTCACGCTAATGTTAGGGGCCCTAAACCGAACGAATACATTCTCTCACAAAAATGGTTTATCACATTAATAGATATTTTTTTTAAAAGGAAAATATGATAATGGCAAAGAATATTTTAACATTGTGTTGGATGAACATTTTCTTGAAAATGGAATTGTGCAAAATAGTTCTTGTCCTAATACCCAAACAAAATGGGATTGCAGAAAGGAAAAATAGACATGTACTAGAGGTGATTAGAGTCTTGCTTTTCTCAAATAAAGTACCAAAATATTTGTAGGGTAAATCCATTTTAATTGTTGCCTATTAAATTAACAGGATTTTCAAAGTCCGATTCACAATTTCAAAAAATGTTTTCAACTGATTTGTATTTAAAAAAAAAATTAGCTGCACAACTTTTGTTCATGAACATAAGAATCTTTACAAACTTGAACCACGTGCTATAAAATGTGTTTTTGTTGGGTACTCACCAACCTGGAAGGGGTATAGATGGTTTGATCCAAAAACAAATAAAATGTGTCACAGACTCACAGTGATTGAAAACAAAAATTTTTCTTATGATACATCTTCAAGCGGGACACTCTAAGGACGATTCGTTTGAAACTAAGGATATAGTTTTTTATGATAATATACCTATATCACAAAGTTCTAAGCCTTCCACTTCTGCACCAACAGAAACTGGCAAGAATTCATTATTTGAACCTACTCCTTCTATGACTAAGGAACCTGGTACACATTGCCTACATTTTTTCACGAAGAATATAATGAAAAGATAATGACAGACCAATTGAAACGCCACAAAATGATTAGTCATGCAAAGCAAACAAATTCATAGTAGGCAACGGGACTTGGAAAGAAGTTATTTGCAAGGAAGAACCATAAAGAAGATGATGAGCCACATCTTGACATTGCCATGAATCTGAACTGAGGGAGAATCAACATACTCAAATTGGAAATAAGCAAAATTCTCTCGGATACTAGTCCTAAGTACACAACCTTGATATCCACAAGCCATTAGGAAACTTGTTAGATCTTGCACTAAGCACCCAATGTGTTTCATGATGCCTTTTAAGTTGCACTTCTAGGGATGGGCGGGCTTAAGGACCCGAATCGATTCATATCTCACAACTTAGACCAAACAGCAGTGTAAGTCACTTGATTTTTTATCAAAGATATGTGTGCCTCACACATCCAGTACCTACCTATGCAGCTGCAAAACTCGCAGGAAAAGAGGAGAAGCAATCGGGACGGGCTCACATTATGAGTTCGAAATAGAAGCCTTGGGTTGGAAAATACAGATCTCTCCAGATAAAGATCCGTGTATCTATTATTAAATTAATATACATATAGTGGTTTGAGATATTAATTGGTGCAATTTTCAGCAAATTCATCTCTCTCCCCCCTTAAAGTGCATGATTTGTGTTTAATACACATGTGAACAACAAAGATAAAAAGAATAGTGGTGTAGAAATTTGGGGCCTAACTCATCCTTACAAAACCGGCCGGCTTGTAAGGTTCCAACACCCCCTCACGCTCGGACCCATTGGGCATTAAGTGTGGCAATGCAGAATCCCAACGGCAGATCTTGGATAGGCTCTGATACCATGTAGAAATTTAGGGCCTAACTCATCCTTATAAAACCAGCTTGTAAGGAGATGAGTGTCTCCTCTTTATATACTCTTATTGAGAGTCTTAACTAACCGATGTGGGACTAAATCCACCCCCTCAAAGCCAACACAAGCCAAGCCAACACGAAGCAACTCAAATGTTGCAATTAGGCGACTAGGGGCAAATCGCAATAAAGGTAGAATTTCCAACAAGTGGCATAGCAGGGATGCATACCTGAGACTAGTTGTCGAGCTGAATTTGGACGCCGCTGTTGGGCTAACGCTTGCACAATAGCATCCTCAACCTTAGAAAACAGAGAGAGAGGGAGAGAGAGAGAGAGAGAGAGGGAGATTAGTTTTGCATATGCGTAGCAACTCTACTGTACCGAGAAAAGTATATAGCAAATACAATGAAATCTAAACAAGATCACACAAAACTTATGACTGAATTTTCTGTTGTAAATGAACATGAAAAAAAAAACAAGATCACCAAATCATTTGAAGAACACCTTTAAAGAAGCAAGCTCCTTCAGTCCCATTTCAACTGAAAGCATAGTTTCAATATTTCCTTCTCCAGTAAGATCATTCAAGTCTGGAACAAGATTGCTCCTCTTCTCTGTTGCATCATCGCCTGCTTAAAAATAACAAAATTGCTCATTGAAAATTCCATGCCTGTGTCTAATAGAATAACAAAAATCATCGCCATAAGAACAAATTTAACACAACAAAGATTTGTTCAACACTTCTACTATGCAGGCAAACTAATATGAAATGTAAAGGCCGAATCTTTATTTCATGCCTTTTTCCCAGCACTCCTCCTTGGCCTTTTGTCCTGCAGAAACAACAATCTCAAATGGAAGAGGGGCTAAGGATGACCAAAGTTCATATTTTGAAACTGCAACATCTGCACAAATACCTGTAAACCATGGCAAATATTACACTAGATAAAAGATGGCAGGAAATGAACTACGAATATATCCACTTGTGCGCATTTGCCACATTTAGACTAGATATATAACCAAAAGAATTTATATCCATACAATAATACAGTTGATTTTAAGTTGGGCCCACTTAGTGGGATAAGGCTTATAAGGCTTGGTTGTTGTTGTTTGTAATAATGCAATTGATTTTGAGGAAAATTGATACTTAAAAACTTTGATAATGTATTCATGTGATGCCAACAGATGACTTTATCCCCACCACCAAAAGAACAAAAAGGAAGATAAATCACCACCTATGGTAGTTTAGGTTATCGACAGTTAAATCCCAATCTACAAGAAAGCCGGTGAAAACTGAATATTATATTTCAGAGATAAAAAAATGTACAGCCACTAATGTGTTTATATAGGCTACACTAACCTAATGGGTCTGACTAATGATTAATGGGCCAATTACAAACTACTAATAATAATTGTAAAACTTCACTATTTACAACACTCCCCCTCAAGCTAGTGAATGAATATCTATCATTCCCAGCTAGGAAACAATTCTTTCAAAGTTCTTGTCGTTTAGTACCTTAATTAGAAGATCTGCAAGATTGCCTTGGGAAGAGATATATGGAGTGCAAATTAGACAACTATCGAATTTTTCTTTGATGAAGTGTGTGTAACTTCAATATGGTTGGTTTTATGAGGTTGCATTGGATCTTGAGCTATGCTAATATCATATTTATTATCACAATAAAATCTCATTGATTCATCACTCTTTATCCTCGAGTCTTCTAGACTGCTTTTTAGCCATAGTAGTTCACATATCCCTTGTGCCATTGCCCTGAACTTTGCTTCAGCACTAGATCTAGATACCACAGTTTGTTTTTTTACTCGCCCAACTCACAAGATTACCACCCATAAAGTTCAAATGAGACCACTATCAAATTTTTCTTTGATGAAGTGTCTGTAACTTCAATATGTTTGGTTCTATCATGTTGCATTGGATCTTGAGCTATGCTAATATCATATTTATTATCACAATAAAATCTCATTGGTTCATCACTCTTTATCCTCAAGTCTTCTAGAATGCGTTTTAGCCATAATAGTTCACATATCCCTTGTGCCATTTCCCTGAACTTTGCTTCAGCACTAGATCTAGATACCACAGTTTGTTTTTTTACTCGTCCAAGTCACAAGATTACCACCCAGAAAGTGCAATAGCTTGTAGTTGATCTCCTATCCACAATCGACCCTACACAGTCAGCATCAGTATATGCTTCAAGTCTCATGCTTCCATTCAGTTCAAACAATATTCTTCTACTTGGGGTTCCTTTCAAATATTGAACAATTCGGAGTGCATCTTGTAAATGAATCTCCTTTGGTTGGTGCATGAATTGGCTGACTAAGCCTACAGCAAAGGCAACAGCAAGTCTAGTATGTGATAAGTATATAAGTTTGTCGACTAGCCTTTGATATATTTCCTTATCAACCGCAATATCTTCTGCATTCCTCAACTTTACACTTGGATCAATTAGTGTACTTGCAGGCTTGCATGCTGCCTTGCAAGTCTCCTCCAGAAGATCAGTAACATATTTCTGTTGGAATGTGAAAATTTCTTTCTTAGAGTGAGTCACTTCAATTCTCTTAAAATATTTCAATTTTGCCATGGTCTTAATCTCAAATTAATTGGCCAAGTGTTGGGATAATAGGCGTTGCTCCTATTCATCATCACTAGTTACTATAATGTCGTCCACATACACCAATAACACTATTACTCCCCCCGACTCAGAGTGTTTGACAAATAAAGTATGGTCTCCTTGGCTTTGTTTGAAGCCCAAACATACCATAACTTTAGTGAATCTCCCAAACCATGCTCATGGTGATTGCTTTAGTCCATATAAAGCTTTTCTTAACTTGCACATGGTGTTGACAGAAGTAAGTCCGTGATATCTAAGGGGTGCATCCATGTAGATCTCCATGAAGAAAAGCGTTTTTCACATCAAATTGGTTCAAGTTCCAATTGTAGTTAGCTGCTAAAGATAATATCACCATAACAGTATTCATTTTTGCCTATGGAGCAAATGTCTTTGAATAATCTCCATAAGTTTGAGTGAATCATTTGGCTACCAATCTTGCCATGTACCTTTCAATAGATCAATCACCCTTGTATTTTATAGTGTACTCCCTCCATCACTAATGTTAAGAAAAAAAATCAAATCACACTTATTAAGAAAACTAATACATAAGAATTTGGAATATAGTTTTTTGTGTTTTCTTTGGAATAAATTTCATGGGAAGATGTAAAAATAATTTTCATTGGCTATTGATTATGAAGAAAATGGAAGAGAGAAAAAATTGAATGTAATTTGCATTTAATTTCATGAGAATAAGCAAAAGTTTTTCTTGGAGGACAAAAAAGTGAGTTTTTTTTTCTTACATTTTGGGACGGAGGGAGTATACCCATTTGCACCCAACAGATTTATTTCAATTTGGTAGAGAAACCAATTCCCAAGTATTGTTTTCATCAAGTGCCTCCATGTCCAAATCCATGGTCTGTTTCCATTTAAAGGATACCCTATAAAGATGCACTTTAAGGCTCTACGATCAAATTTACTTCTACCATCACTATGGATATGGACGAACGACGTACACCTAAATATTCTTGGACTTAGATTATATTAGAGGTGGGCATATAAGAATAGAACGAAGATAAAACTGCCATAGGAGCTTCGAAGTCAAGGACGCTGGAAGGTAAAGGATTTATTAGATAAGATGCAGTTAAAACCGCCTCCCCCAAAATTTTCTAAGGAACCTTATTTTGGAGTAACATAGCTCGAGTTTGATAGAACAAGTGTCCATTTTTCCTCTCAGCAACAGTACCAAGGCAATGAACAGTGTCGCACGATGAACAGTGTAATTGAGATGAACAGTGCCACGGTGAATAGTGGCGCGCGGTGAACATTGCCCGTAGTGAATGGTGTTTTCAGGATCTCAAAGATGCCGCAATGAAGGCAAAAAAAAAGCAAAAGTAACCGCAAAGACAACGACTATGGTTTATCCGGAAGCAAGGCCCCCAAAGATCGGGAGCTCTGATGCCATGTGAAAACTAAATATAATATTTCAAAGATAAAAAATGTACAACCACTAATGTGTTTATATAGGCTATTCTAACCTAATGGATTTGACTAATGACTAATGGGCCAATTTCAAATTACTAATAATAATAGTAAAACTTCACTATTTACAACAAAGTCAAATATGTATTCACACGCTCATTAGTTTTACAATATTAGTGATGGTAGCTCTTCTGTTATCTAATCTTTTTAATCTTGAACTTATGAAGTCTAAGTTGATATTAAGTGTGGAAGATAGCATTTTATTTGAATTAGAGTTAATTAAGTCTGTATCTGTAAATATCTGTGTTTGACACAGTAAAGTGCCCTGCTTTGGAATGTTATCTCTGTTAGTGTGCAGCTAGTAATACTGCATGGTGCTGCAGCATCTTTGCGTGAGCTAAACAGCAATGATTTCCATCCGTGCTAACGTGGCAGGAAGAAGTGTTCTGTTAAGTTCCATGTGGTAGTATTGATGGAAGAAGTGGTTCCCACCTCATTTGGACCATTTCAAACCGTTGCTCATATCAAAAAAGTCAAAGAAAGGAAGCAGACAAAGTTAAAAGCAAGATCAACTTTGCTTGCAGCAATTTATCCACCATTCTAGCCAGAATAATACACTAAAAATAGTCAATGATATTTGGGATAAGAAAGAGAATGAAGGAATCGTAAACAATTAAGGAATATTCTGGCAGGCTCCTTGGCTTAGTCAATTGTAAGGCACCTTAGTACTAAACATTGAGATGTAAGAATTGTTCAAAAAATTCCAGTAACAATACCTGAAAAATTTGAAGCCACAATTGTATCTCTAGAGATTTTAGACCATTACCTTGCCACTTGGCAGAATTATCAAATGCACTACAGGCAAAAGAGGTTTGTGAGGCATAAAGGATTTGTAGAGGGAGTTATTATTAGGAAAAACCCACATAGAAAAGAGATAAGGTTTGGTTAGAGTTTATAAACGGATGCATCCCTCACTTTACCCGGTTTTGGAAAGATGGAAAACACCTAGGGGGTGTACGTGGGCCGGTGTGGGGTGTACGTGGGCCGGTTTGGGTTGGGTTCGGCCAAACCCGAACCACATAGGGTACTCCGGTTTGGGTGAGGTAAAATAACCATCCATTATGCCATTGGGTAGTTTTGGGCAAACCCACTAATTTCTGTGTTGGGTTGGATTGGGTATTGGGTTACCCAACTTATTATTTTATTTTTTTAATATTAAATTACTAATTGACAAGTATTCATAATTTTTCCTAAATATTACTCTACTTTTTAATTTTCTTAAGAAAAAATTGGTTAACTTATTTTTACTATAATCTTATGCATCATAGAATAATAAATGATAATATCAAATAATAAACTTCATCATAAAATACTTGCAACACACTAAAGTTGCATGACATAAAATTGCATTAGTATTATAAAATAGGCTTAAATAGGTCTTTCGTCCCTGCAAATATAGGTCATTTGAATTTTCGTCCCTGAAGTTACTAATCCTTCCATTTTGCCATTGCAAATATTAATCATTTGAAAAATGGTCATAATTACATCTCATTAGTAACTTCAGGGACGAAAATTCAAATGGTCTATATTTGCAGGGACGAAAGACCTATTTAAGCTAACCACCTCGCCCAATCATCACTTGCCACATGGACACCACGTTGCTAATGACAGCCCACCTCAACAAAAAAAACCTAATTAGACCAAAAGTCAAATGCTTAAATTTTGCGGGGGCAAATTGAAAGGATTAGTAACTTCAGCGACGAAAATTCAAATGACCTATATTTGCAGGGACGAAAGACCTATTTAAGCTTATAAAATAACCAAAAAGTGCAACATTTTCATTTGTAACTCTAACATGTTTTGATTTTCATTATATAAGGTACAATGTGTATGTTTTGAAAATATAACTTGGTCTATGACCATAAACTTTAGTATTTTTCTTCTCCCAAATGAAAATAAAGATAAAAAATATTTACATTATTGGATAAGTGGATTTTTTGGGTCTGGATCTGGTTTTACCCGAAACCCATTTATTTTCAGGGGTTTTTTATTTTTAGAAACCATACCCACCCAATTACCCGACCCAACCCATTTTTGAGGTTTTTGGGATGGGTTTGACCGGGTTTTTTGGGTTGACCGAGCCCATGTACACCCTTAGTAACACCCATTACCCAATATAAAAACCTGATACGGTACCTAGAACAAGGTTCAAATTCCTATTTCCTTGTTGGATTCAGCTGTGGTCAAGGTTAACCCTAGTCTCTTCTTTTTTTCAGTTTTGTGTTGACACGGAACTGCCTGTCAAAGACACGAGCCCCACCATCAGAACCGAAATGCATTGGTCAATCTTTTCGCCACCAGAAACATAACCATGATGAAAGTACCATGCGGTGAATTTCTCTGGTTGCCTCTATGCACGTTAAGGTTAATTGTTTGTAGCTCAATGGCAGTCCAACAAACTTCTGCTGAAGCCACTTCGGCTCATTTTAGTAATTCTTAGGCCTTGCCTATCTAACTTTGTGGGATCATGAATTTTAGATTATGGAGCTTCTGAACGTGTAGTTGGTAATTCCTCTCTTATCTCTAATTTGTCACCTCTTACAATACCACACAATATCACCCTTGCAGTTGGTAATTCCTCTCTTATCTCTAACTTCTCACCTCTTAAAATACCTCACAATATTATCCTTGCTAATGGTTCTCAGGCACAGGTTACTAGTATTGGTCAAGCTTCACATCTGCCATCTCTATCCTTGAATTATGTGTTATTTATTTGTACCTAGTTGTCCTTTTAATTTGATTTCAATAAGTAAACTTACTCGTTCTCTCAATTATACCATAACATTTTCTTCCAACTCTTTCTTTATACAGGGCCTAAGTACGGGAAAGACAATTGGAACATGATCCGAATCACAAGGTTTATACTACATTCAACATTCATCCATCCACCATTTATGGTGTTTTTGCATCGCTAGATATCATTCATTGCCGTTTGGGTTATCCAAGTTTAGAGGAGTTAAAAGTATCGGCTCATCTTTCACATTTGAATTCATTGGATTCTGAGTCATGTCAGAGCATCTTTTCCAAGCAGTGCCACAAAAGATACATGTCACCCTTTGATATTGTTGGTTATGATGTTTGGCTCCTAGCCGGGTGTCATCTACTTCAGGATACAGATATTATGTCACTTTCATTGACGATTTCTCTAGATGAACCTAAATCTTTGTATTGCATGATCATTCACAATTATTGGGTGTCTTTTAGATGTTCTGTTCAGAGATAAAGAAGCAATTTTGAAAAATATGGTTTATGATAAAACATTATGGTGTAATTTGATCCTTGTAGTTGTAGCCAACCCCGCTTGGTGGGATAAGGCTTGGTTGTTGTATTAAAACCATAGTTAAAAGTTAAAACAGATTAACATATGTAACCAATTGATATCAAAATGACTTGTTTGTCATGCTGGGAAGAGATGCCAGAATCCAACCACCAAAAGAAGGAAAAAGAGAGGCTAAACCAGACAGTAGCTTACCATATTTTGTGGCTAAACCCCAATAACGAGCTAGCCAACACCTCTTAAGAACAACTTCCTCCTAATAAGAAGATAGTTTATATAGTAAGAATTCCAAATAACTTA
>Ga0099826_10000792_pt1 | contig 16843 bp, 10 predicted proteins | sample Mtrugardesep15_FD_76830 | JGI IMG/M metagenome (GOLD analysis project Ga0099826, IMG submission 76830) | Root nodule microbial communities of legume samples collected from California, USA - M. trunc garden sep15 | ecosystem: Host-associated > Plants > Roots > Nodule | place: USA: California... | reverse complement strand
GTTCAAATATATGGTTAAGTTCAATAGATAAATAATGGAAATATCAGTTATCGAAATTCATCAACAATCAACTTAACGTTATTAACTACTTATTTAGATGTTTTTAACTGGAATTTTAGATCGCCAACTTTAACACTAATATATGTCAGAGGATGAACATTGGACATCCATTTCATATTAATCTTAACACGACTTTTAGATATATAAAAATAAAACACCGAAGTATAAAATTTCAAACAATATTTTACCTCGAAAGTGAAGTTCTCATTGGAACAATTATGAATAACATCCTTGAAATCAATGGTCGTCGGAATTGGTGTGGGGCTAAGAAATGATGGTTTGTTATCAAGCACTTGAAGCCCCAAACTCTATGTAGTGAACAGTCAATACAAACAAATATACAGTGTGGCTGTGGTATCGGAAAAGAAAAATCCAGGGACAAGGAGTTGTTAAAATTTTGCCCAGCACGTCATGCGATCCAATTCTCTCCCTTATTTTTTATTAGAATTTATGACGTTATGTCTACGTGGTTAGAGCATTTGGAAGGGTAGAACGGGAACCAAGCACTTTGCCGCCAACGTCTGGGAAAGACTCAAATCCAGGTAAAGAACTTACTTTCCCATTTGCATTCACTTTGATGGGGTACTTCATAATGTGCCCTTGCAATGGCTTAAAATCATCATCTGTAAACTTCTTCCAGTTGTCTTCAGCAATCTTGTTCACACTCTCCACACATTCCAAACTTTCGGGTTCCTTGAAGCAATCATGTATGGTCCCTAAGTGCTCTGCCCACAAGGACATTCTATACCCATATACCTGCAAATATCTCAATTAAACAAGTCTTTGTGAAAGGGATAAACGGAAAACTTTCTCCATCCACTAGAAAGCCTAGAGAGATGGAGGGCGGAGTTTCTTTTCCCACCTGAAAGTCACATCAGATGTTCGGAAGTATACATTCAAAGAAAATGTCATTTTTATGCAGCCTCAAAAGTATACTTCAATCTTCCAGAAAAAATCATAGTTTTTTGTTTCATCTAAAAGTATACTTCTGGACACGTTGGGCGAAAAGAAGCTCTCTCATGACTCATGAGGGAATCATAACTCCGTGTAGATAGATAAGTAGTACTATATTTAGTGAGTTTTATTATCCAAACCTGACCACGAGGATGTCCATTTTTCCTACTCCATGTATGATGGGGTTGGTATGCACCCATTGCTATCTCGGTATCTCTTGATCCAGCCAAAGATCGTTGGTTGATATTGGCAGACCCAACCATCGCATATTCATCGTCCACAACCATTCCCTTGGCATGTACATAAATCATAAACCGTTGGAACTTTTGTGAAGCTGAAACCTGACGATATTTGCAAGAAAATATCAGCCTAATACTATCAAAATAAAAATACCAACCCTGAACTACATATCTACCAGAAAGCAGATTGGTCATTTGCCTCACAATCACAATGCAATACTTAGAGAAATGTAGCCAGCAAGAACTATAATAAATAATGGACAAACTATTTGAAGTTTGAATTCCTTAAAACTTACGACCTTGAGTATTTAATTACGACCTAAAACTAATATTTTTCCTTCCGTTTTATTTTTTAGAACCCTCTCTTTTTTTAATATAAGTTCCAATTCCTTTCTCCTTTTAAATAAAATAAAAGGGTAAAAAGGGTCAACTACTAATGGTATGCTCTAGGAGCACAAGAGCGGTAAGAGCAAAAACAAATAATAAATTTAGGAGAATACTTAGGTGCTGTGCTTTTACATACTGTTTAACCGGTTCTCACATAATTGTTTTTAAATAGTATTATTTAGTTATTTTTTAATGCACCATAATATATGAATATAGGGCCTAACCCATATTCAACTGTAAGATGATTAATTTTGATTATTAATGCATAAGTCAACATTATAACAATTACCGTGTCACCATTATCTGAATGTGAACTATTTGGACTTGAAACTTCAGTTGCAAACTTCTCTCGGTTACCAAGACAGTAAAAATTGAGGTAGTCTTGTGGATGCCTATCGTTAAGTTTCATAAATTTTAGTTCCCGAGCTATGATTTCATACATCATTTGCATAGTTTGTCCCTGAAAACGTGAGTTCCTCTTTGTAAGTAAGCAGAACAAACAATTGAAAGTTATCTACTATTTTAAATTTTTGTATACTATGCTTGCCACATTTTTTCACACTATATTACCTGAAAATAGAGAATCTCTTGCACCGTGCCAGAAGAAGGGACTCCTTCAGGCCACATTGGAATGACAACATAAACTGTAAATCTCTCCCGAGATCTGATCTTACTGACAATCTTCAGCGCCAACTCCATAGGAATCAAGTTATCAGCACCTGATCATAGAATTAATATTAGAATTACTAAAAAATATTATAATAAAATACTAATGAAAAGTATCAACATTAAAAAACAAACCTTATCCCACTGGACAGTTTTGAAGGTAAAACAATGATAAAAAAAATGGATATTTCAAGTCATAAAAAGATTTTGGATATACAATCACAGTATATAGCTTATAATTATTTTGAATCAGTTAGCCATTCATCGTCAGTATTCGCCTATTAGGCAGTTGCTCAAAATACATTGTGAGCAAAAGAGGATGGCTTGGGCAAACACTAAATAGCTTATAATTCCCCGTGGTATTATGGACATGTTAATTTTCAAGTGATATAGTTCGTTTAGCCACACAACAACAAAAAATAGCTTATAATTCCCCGTGGTATATATTATGGAGTTGCATGATGACACTATATTTAAGCAGAAGAGCACGAGCATGGATTTAGCAAACGCTAAAGTATGAGCAATCAAAACTGTAAGCAGATGCAACAAGTTACATGAGTAAATATCAATATTCTGCCAAAACCTGCTTCTTTGTAAGATGGCCAAGCAAAGGATGTTCCAATGAAGTATTGATTCTCGATATAAATAAAATGCTGAGCAGATCTTATGGCATGTATGTAAGCTGTTTGAATACTCTTGTCTATGACCAAATTTTTAGCACAAACAAGATTCTGCAATGAGTGGTTGACAAAATTTGTAATTAGTGAAAGAGGGAAAACACAAGGCTCTGTAACATATAGCCATAGATCAGCTCTATGTTCGTCTTTTAAAAGGTAAGTTACCTGAGCCCCGGCTTCATATGTATTCTTAGGAAATCCTTTCAAAGAGCCTGAATCTATAGATCGAAAAACCTGTGAAAACAAAAATAAAGTAATCAAATTATCTGTGAAGAACAAAAAAAAGTAAATAGAAACTATACTTTAAAGGTAGTGGTAACCTGAATATGCCAATTTTGAGGGTCATCTTCCTTTGAAACCCATAACTCAGGATCATCATTTGACATTGATTCAGAAGGACTAAGAATCCAAGAGATGCGTTCTAACTTGATCAAAGAATCATCATGCCAACGAGGTACTCCTTTCAATTTTTGACCCAACTCAGACCATTTGGTGGCTTTCTTCCAGCGCTGCTCAAAATTAGTGAGTATATCATATGCAGCAGGCCCTTCAATTTTGCAATGTAGATCATGCCATGGTTGCCTTGGACCCTTGGTTCCTGCCTATTATTAAAATGGAAGATAAAAAGAAATTTCACTTGGTAAGAGAGTACACTGGTGATCTCAATCTCAATATTTAAAAAATCTTAAAACAATTTATGTTCATGAAATATGTATCAATTACATAGAAAGCTTTCACTTAAGCTGTTGTAGTTACCGACTGTTAAGTTAGTTTGCGATTAGTTGAGTTAGTTAGACACTGACTAACCCCCTTATCACGTGTAAAAATATCTAAGTCATGTTTTGATCAGTTAACTTAAGGCTTTGTTTGGAGGAGGGGGGTAATATTGGAAAAAATTGAGAAATCTTTCACATTTTTTGAAAGAGTATTTTTTCAGAGAATGATAAATTAATGTTTACAATTAGTAAGTTTTTATTAGGGAAGGAAGCAGAAACTGCACATGTCATGTTAAAAAAGAAAAGGCCATAATGATGTCATTTCGAATGTTAATATGAAGAATTGTCAGAGATTATTAACTTACAGAAAACGTTGGATTATGATAATCATCCTTATACACAGTGTCAAGATCACTGAAAAGTCTATGCTCAGGTGTATCATAACGGCCATCACAAAGGTCTAGACCACCTATAAATGCAGTTATCTTCCGATTATTTCCATGTGCTTGGCTATCAACGATCACACATTTTTGGTGGTGCGTAAAAAGCGTCCCAACAACCTGAAGTTTGGTGCAATGTAATCTAGTCAACAGGTCTTCCAAATTTTTTAAAAACAAAACATTTTTTCTTTCAAAAGTTCATGTTGGGATTGATAAAAAGTCAACTATTGATTATGAAAGAAAACAGTTCTTTTTTTGCTTTCAAATATTAGGCCATACAAAGGAAAGGATGGCCACCAATCTAGTATCACATCTGTTGACATCATAAGAATTGAGGCAAGGAAAGAGGATTGGATGGATAAAAGAAATGTAATATTCTCATGTAATTGATGTGATAAGGAAAAAAATAAGCATGAAACTACTGATATCAATAGATGTTGGCGTCTCTCAAAACAAATAAATAGACGATGTTATTTCCTTTTTTGTAAACTAGAGTATCTCTCACTCGTACCACACCATATTGGTTTGCCGTATTCTAATTTAAAAATGGATTTTTTTTTGACAGAAAGTAAGAAAATAAATTATGATATTCTAAATTATTCTAAGATACAATCCATATAACATGAGTTTTATTTCATATATTTTAATAATATTAATGCAAAGATTCAAAAAGCTTATCCTGTACATGGGAAACATGTTAGATTTTCACACGAAAAACTTGTTATGCATGTGAGCATCTCAGATTAGAGTATATAATTCATCCTGTATCGCCAATAACATATTAAAACTAGAGTGATGTGATGAAAGAATGGAAATAATGATATAGTATGCATAACTTCTTAAAAGAAACATAAAAAAGTCTAGGAAAGCTACTAAACCATAGCATAAAGCATGCCTGCTGCTTGAAAATGCTAAGCTTACTGCTGGCATATCGAGGTGACAGCACACATGAAACTGAAGAATGTTTGAAAAACTTTCGAGTTTCTTCATCGTGAGTTTGCATTATTCCATTCTGCAACAAAATTATTATCTAGTAAGGTTCGGAAAAAGCTCAACAAACACCAAAGGAAACTTGGCAGCATGCCAAACAGAGTAAATATGCCCAAACGGCCAAACAGTAACTCTTTTCAAGCAACTTGTATGTATAAAATTCATTAACACTAAAAAATAATGTAAAATGAAGGTGACAATAGCTGAGTGTGGACTCATTCGAGCATCTCCGGAGCAAGGAGATTAGAGAACAATGTTTGATTTTTTTTTTGTTGAAGAAGACAATGTTTGATGTTATTAAGTTACTTTTACTGGTCCCCAAGTTTTCACATGTGATTTAAGAACATTCACCTATATTTACTCCAATACAAGTCACAAGAATAATAGTTGTGTTCTAATTTAACTTAAAGGGTCCCACAGTTTACCACTATTTGTCTTAAGAACATGTCCTAGTATAGAAACTCTACTTACATATTATTGACATGACTCAAAATCAATGCTATAAAAAATCATAAACTGTTTTGAATTGTTCTTGATTTTACAACATAACATTCTAGATACTAGCCAGGTATTTAGATCTTTATTGATGATATGGAATGAAGTATAATCCAAATTGAATACTGAAATTCAATTTTAAAGTAGGGAAGATCATCAAATTGTTCCTATAAGGTAAAGTAATAAGATTTACTTAATCAATCACTTTTATTTAATACCGACCATAAATGCCTATTTTCCCTTTTTGGAAAAAAGAAAAGAAAAGAAAGAAGCGGGACAACTACTTCTAATTTGTTTAATCATCAAACTATTCCATTGATGAAGTGGCAAACACCACATAAAAACTCACACATACACCACACACAAAAGAGTTATCCCAAGTTCAAATCCAGGTAACCTTCGGTCCAACAATCTCGACATTATGAGTTGAGCTATATCTTACCGTGTTAATGAAAAATTTGCTGTGTGAAGTTTTATCATCCCAAACCAAGAGTAAAACTCTTAAACCTTCTTGTGACTTATACTTGAGTAATTCCCCCAAATTTAAATTCCCGCCATTAGGTAAAGGCTTTGTTGGTTCTCTAACAAGCTTCACCTTATGAAAAATCGACCAACCAACAATATACACCAAATGATGCGCTTCCAATATTGCGTGACAAATATCTTCCCAACACTTCCCCTGCTGAAACTCAACACCATCATCCAATTCAATCTCCGGCAACATCGAATCCGGAACGTGTGCATCTTGATACAGCGTCACCGATCCTCCTTGCCGAACCGGAAAATACGAATCCCGAACTGCAAACCTATCAGGACCGGGAACAACACTGGAACGATACAGAGGATTTTCATCGCATCTCGTGAATTTCATTTCGAGAAAAACAGCGCAATCAGGCTTTGGAGGTTTACCGAATGAACCTATAATTGGAAACCAATCGCTTATATCTTCACCTGATAAAATCCTCTTGGCAGAAACGGTTGCAATTCCGATCAAATCAGCGCCGAACATGTCATTATCTTTGACGTAGAATTCAACCTGAGAAACAGGATGAGCCAATGGAATTTTGAAATGCTCTTCCCATTTTGGTGATTGCGAGTTCGAGATAACGCGCGTACGCGCCACCGTAGCACCGGCAAGACAAACGGTAACGTAAGGATCACTGGTAATGATTTTATGGTGACGATGACGTGTATGATGGTTTTTTCCTTTAGCGGTGATGTTAGCGCTGCATGTGTTGAAAGCTGAGAATAATCTTCTAAAACGCTCTGAAAGCATATCCATATTTGGTAGATAACGAGCTTCAACGATTTTCAAATCGAGGTTGCCGTGAAGATAAACGATGGCTTCAGATTTCGGACTAGGAGCCATTGTTGTCGTTGACGGTGACGGAAATGGTTAACGAGATTTAGAAAAGAAATGTGATAGGGAGCGTTGTTGAATGAGAAAGAAGAAACGCTCGCTATCACGGATCGCCGTTAAGGACGGCGACGATTACAGCATTGTTGTTGAAATGAATACTCCGGCGGAGAAACGGAAATCCGTTTGTGCAGGAGAGAAATGAAAAATGATAAATATAGAAATAGAAACAATAATAATGTGATGTTCAATGGATTGTGAAATGAATTTGCTATAGCGGGAGAGGAAGTTGCAAGATTAGCGTCTAGATTTGAACTTCATTAATTATAAACACGTGTAGGTAGCGGGAAATGGGATCGCCGGTAGACTTGGATCCTCCCAATTACAAACATGTGAATAATCGCACCATTAAAATGTATTAAACTGCAATTTAAACTGTGAAATGATTTATATAACACTTTCAGATTTTTTCTACAATTTAGAGTATCAAAACCGTGTTGTCTACTATGTTTTACTTGGTAATTAATTAATAAAACAGTCAAATAAGTTAAGACAGATTTGGTTCTTTGACTATTTTTGGGTTAGATGATGTGGACTGTGTAGTTCAAAAGTGGTAGACGATTAAATGTGCTATACCCTACTAATGAAGAGCCTCCATCCTTCACATGTTCATACTATATACGCAACATGGTCATTCAATGAACCTCCATCTAAATCCGATGAATCATCTCTTGACCGGGTGTTGATCCCCTACAGCAATAGTACCATAATGCAGCAGCTCTAAAGACGGGTAGATTTACCGGAGAAACAAGTACACTATGCAACTGTTGTAGCCTTGTAGGGGACTTGAGTCTCTCTTAATTTGGTCGAGATTTGGATCTCCTTGCTCTAAGAAAGGTAGGACGTACGTCAATAATTTTGGTCATTATTTCTTTTACTAAAATAAAAAGAGAAATTTGGTCAGAGATTGAATAGTTTAATTACTTCAAAAAATTAATTTATTTTTTTAACATGTTAAAATTAACTATATTAACAAACCAAAATGTTTTCAGCACAAGATATATTTAAGAAGACATTATAAAGTTACAAAGATACAATGTTAACTAATATAGAAGAATGAACGAATCAAAGCAAAAGAATAAACTAAGTAACAATCATTGGGCAAACAAGAGGACTAAGGTTCCAATAATTGTAATCAAAATCAAATATAGCATATGTCGATTTAAACCACCAGAAAACATGCAACTTAACATATTCGTCTAAAGATAAAATATTTTCCTCCTTTTGTTGAAATATGCGCTTATTTTTTTCTTTCCAAATTATCCACGCTCCTACGAGCCATATAATGTTAAATGTCTTTCTATATTTTTGTAAATCCACCTAGACCGGCAAACTGAAAACGATGATATGATATATTCCCTTGAACCGCTGTTGAAAAGCTTAACCAAAAAGAAACCGCCATCTAAATTTTACCGTAAAAATCACATGTAACAAAAAGATGATCCATGTCCTCGTTGAATCTACAACCTCCCATACAAACTTGATTATTGGTAGAGAGCACTCTCCTCCGAACTAAATTATCTCTCGTTCGAATTCGGTTAAGAATCAATCGCCAAACAAACAAATTTATTTTTAAAGGAACTAATTTCGACCAGAAAATACGGCTATTAGAAATTAAACCATTATCATAAAATTCCTAAGTCAATTTGTGATACGCACTGCTCACAGTGTAACACTTGGAAGAATGGAGCTTCCAAACTCATCGAGCCGTCAGACCAACCTGCAATACGACCATAGTTAGAAGCTCAACACATTCTCCCACCAACTCTTCCTCTCAAACAAACAACCTCCTTCATCATTTTCATGTCTCTTTTAAAAAAAAACCTTCTTTTTCATTGATTTAGAGATGGTTTCGATTGATGATAGTAATTTGTGTGACACAATTACAACATAAACTTGTTTCTAAGTGATTGAATTTGGTTAATAAGTAAAAAGTCTTCCTTTTATTAAAGAAGAGTTAAAGGTGTCCGTCATTCTTAATTGAAGTATTGAATTTATTTATTGCTAAGTCACTTATCAATATATTTTATTTCATCCTTCAAAAATAATATATTTCATTTCAAACAAAAAAAGTTAATATCTAAACCAAGCAATTGAGTTCAACTGTTAAATGAATTTTACCAAAGATGAATTATTCGGGAGAATTCAAATTCGATTCCTAAATGAAACAATTCTTAACCAGACTATCCTTACTTCACAACCGTACTACAGATTATTAGGACTCATTTCCTCTAAAAATCGGAAGATTAACAACAACAACAAAAAAAGTCACTATCAATATATTTGTGATCTAAAAAATTTGGTATGAAAGTTTTAACATTTACATTCGGCATTGCCATGTTGCTAAATCTCTTGAGGGAATATTTAATGTGTCCTCTTCTCACATGATTTTTTATCTATCACAAAGTAAAAAAGAAAAAATCTTATTGAACGAAGTATGAATTTTTATTTTTTCAAATGTTATTTTCTAATTTATCGTTACACTTTTTTACATTAAAAAAAATGTAAAATATTAAAAACATATATACTATATATAAAGGAAACTATCTCTTTTAACACATTTTTGGGTTGAATTTTTCTTTCCAAAAATACCCTTAATTTTAAATACAAGTAACACATGTAATAAGAATATATTTAAATATTATAACAAATGTAACAAACACAATATTAATATGTATATCTGTTTTTTTTTCCTTTATCATTTAAAAAATATAACAAACTAGATAAATATATTTATACTTACTTTTTCATTATCCCAATTATATCCTTAAACAACTTTTTTTATAATAAAGATTGTTGTTATGTCATTAAAAAAAATGAAATAACAGCAAAAATCATAGTTTACATTTTGTGTCGCATATCAAATCCCTTGCCAATTGTAACAACAAAAAAAAAAACACTAAAATTAAGACAAAGACGGGCTATAAAGGTATAAACAAACAAAATGTCTGCTAGTATGAAGCTATAGAAAAGCTTATTAATACTTGTTGTGAGAGAATGCTTATTCAACAACATCTTTCTTCCTCATCAAAAGCACAATTAAAGACAAAGTTTCTGTAAGATGGATTCCACTTTGACCAAATATTGGCGATCTTTTAAATTAGATTTCTGATCAATTATGTTCATCTAACTCAAAATGGAAGGAACCACTCTAAGCATCATACTCTGAACAAAAGATACCATCTGCAAACAAAAATTAATCATATAAATTGCCATATAATTAGACAAGAAAGAACCATACAAATATGGACAAAATATTCAACAATATTATAAAAACGAAATAAACATAGAGAGCATGGAGAACTTTGATTAAAGTAAGTTCTTACCGAAGCAATTCCAATACACATTATACTGAAGCCAGGAAAATTAAAAGGTGCCTTTTCAGATAGAAATAGAGCTGAAAAGAGAGAGTAGGTGTTTGTTAATAATTTTATGTAGTAATATGAATATGATGGGACATTATGATTTTCCACTCACCCGTTAATGGAGAGAATGCCAAGGGAGATACAATATGTGCAATTGAACATATGCCTGAGATGCAACCTTGAGCCCTTCCCTGAAATAAGAAGATAAGTGAGAGAAAAAAAAACCAACTTAATAGATTATAATATGTCTACTCTTCTAGCTTAACTAAGATTGTAAGTTCGAATTCAGTTTTGGACATGCAACAACGCTAATAACTCTTAGAGAAAACTTGCCGCCTATTTGGATCCCACAATATTCGAGGAATTAGTCTTCGCAGTTACGCACGGAGGATACTTGGTTTACACCAAAACAAATAAAGTAGACTATGTTGCAATCTTCCTTTTAGCGTGTTCTTAGGTGCCACTCAATATTTTTCCTATTCAATATATTTTATGTATAACTTTTTCCTATTTTCCTATGAAGTCGTAGAAAATAAAATAGAAAGGTCATGTTATCTCATGTGCCTAACAAAAATATTGCCACTAACCAATACTGTTAATTAACATGATACCTGCTCACGGGGATCAACTTGTTTAGAAACAATACTTCGTATCTGCAAAAATGCAAAACTAAATCAATTAAAATTATATTTTAAATAACAAAGGGGAAAGTATGTTTAAAAGGATAACCAAAGATATATAGAATGAGGAATGAAACTCACACACGGTTGTGAAAATACAAACAAAATTGAGAACATTGCAGCAGCATAAGGAACCTGTAAACATATGCCTTAATAATTATTAATACAGCATAAAATGAGAAGGTATAAGTGAGAATACACATTAGAAGCATACATATGCAAATTCCACTTATAAAATAATTTACTACACATTGAACAATACTTGACAGAGATGAACTTGTAAATTGTAATTAGCAATTGAGTAGCAAAAGACATACCCAGGAGGACCATGCTATGCTGTAAATGAACATCTGCATTCAATTTGATAACACTAATTTAGAATTTACAAAAATGTGTACTTTTTTCTTTTTAAAATTTACAAAAGGCATAATGCTTACATGTAAACAGTGAAAAAATAGTCCAATCGAAAGAAGCCTTGCCTCACCCAAAGTAGGAGCAAAAATAGGCATAAGAAAAAGCTGTGATCAACAATGTTCAATATTAATATTTACAATAAACTCAAAGAAACTGAAGATTTGACAAGACAAAAGGTAAATTAAACATAGTTGATATTCGACAACTAAAATAAGCCTTACAAAAATTACCTGTGACACAGTCCCTGCAATACCAGAAATGATCATTAAGTCGGCAAAGTGATTCTTATCAAAATGAAACCGAGCCTTTAAGTAATACTGCGCACAAAGAATAGAGTGTCATCACAGACTAAATCTGAATTTCTAGTTAGAGAGACTCAAAAGCTTGTAATAATGGTTGAAGATAAATGAAATATTGGCATGGTTGAAGATGTAAATAGAACATGCTTGGATATTGGATAAATTGGTTTGAATTGGCAAGTTGTATATTATCATAAATTCATGATAGAATCTAAATTATATGATAAAACTTGAAAATGTTACAAAAACATTAAATAATAAGCATAAGAGGGGAGAAAATCATAAAATACCATCATTGAACCATGAAGGCCAACATCTGCAAGGTTGCTGAAGAATGCAACAATTGATGCTTGAGTGATAATCTTGCTGCAAATTAGAGTATGAATGGATAACTATTATGACATACAAAACTAAATACCTATTCATAAACTTAGTCTTAAATAACAAATTTAATAAGAATGAAAATTGTCACACCTACTATTGAGGAAGGAGGTTAAATCTCGTAAAGAGCTCAATGCTTTCAAAAGTGGCATGTTAGCTTTTGATTTTCCGTTGATTTTAGCAATTGGGGGCTTTCCTTGTGAAATGATTGGCGTATAAAGTTGGTTTTCATCGATGACTGAATCCCGAAGAAAAATTTGCATGTACACTGCTCCGAGCACCGCAACAAAAGTGGAAACCTAATTGTTGAAGGAGAAAACACAATTGACAAAACATAAATAGAGATTTGGTGGCAAGTAACAAACTAGAGAAAATAACATTAAAAGAGTTTCTAAGCACCTGAAAAGTTTGAGCAGCGGATAGAAAACGTGCTGCAACTGTCCCACACACAAACGCTGAGGATCCTATCCCTGAAAGAACTCCAAATGCACTGCTTCTTCGACCTTCTGGAACGTTATCAGCCTACATTATATTTATAAAACAAATCAATCTAAGTTAGTGAAATTTAATTGTTATGCACACATTGTTCATTTTGAATTTGGATACAAATTTCTGAAATGTTGTTTGGAAAAAGAAAATGCAGAGAACTTGGAGTTTAGTTAGACTTACGACGTAAGCTAGAGCGAGGCAAGGAACACATCCATCGCAAATCATGTTAGTGATGATCTTAAACACATAGTACACATAGAAGAATGTTTTCGTTCTGCTGTAAGCCAATATGCCTGCGAATCATCCAGAAGCAGTACATTTCAAACATTATTAGTTTGATAGTTATCATTAAAGCCATGAATTTGTACCATGGTTAAGTAATTTGTATTTACACCCATCCACACAATTGTGACATTTACACAACTAAAATTTGACCAAATTTCTTTTATTGGCAAACGCATTTCAAATAGGTGATCAATAATGTAGATTATATTATATGATCAAAAGATACATGTAGGGTGGTTAATCATGTTCAAATATGTGGTTAATGAAGTTATGTTTAACCATCTATTGAATGTAATTAACTATATATTTTATCTGCATTAACCATTTGAAAAGTTGCGAAAATTGTAGAAAATAATTTCTCTTATGCATATATTCAATCGTGAATTCTAGATTCTAAAATACACTTTTTTTATAATATTTTCCAAAGCATCCCTCTACTAGAAATAATTATATTTGATATATTGTTTATTAGAAATTGAAAACCAAATATAGGCACCTGTCACAAGTGAGATTTGAACGTTAATTCATCAATATTGTGAGAGTCTAGTCATTTTTCGTGAACCCAACCTCTTTAACTAGTAATAAGTTTTTCAACATTCGCTCTATAGTTATATGAAATTTAAGTGAATCTTACCACCTTAAAAATGAACCAAATGAAAGCTACTAGTATGACCTAAGGATTTTCACTCAATAATAAAAAGTTGGAAAAAAAAATTGAGAGAAAAAAGTTGGAAATTATAGAGCTAAACACTTGCATTATGTACTAAAAAACTATAGCTTTATGTTTTATATTAAAGACATCTTGTCAACAAACAAAAACACATCTAAAATAATACTTTTTCTTTTATAAAAAAATTGTAGGTTATGTAAAATTCAATTAAACAAATTGGATAAACTGAAAGTAGAATTACCTAAGGGGATAATCATAACGGTCATAGGGAGCGTGAGAATGGCCTTCCTCCCATACTTATCAGAGAGATCACCCAAAATGGGCATCATCACAAGCGTTCCCATTCCTATCATCTGCAAAACTTCAGAGATTTATTCACTCACATGAACAAGGATATAAATTGCTGCAAATATATTAAAGAATTAAAGAATCAAGAGGGATTCCATTCCATGCCTCAATCCAGGAGAAATTGACCAATGGAGTTGGTGATCTTTCTTGAATGCTGGTTTTTATCACATGATTAGAAGATTTTTTAGAACTTCAGAAAATTCAATTGTCTAGAAGTTCGATCATGGCTATGTGATAAAATATCACATTCCAGATTATTAAAGTTTTTGCAAAATTCATTTTTCTTATTTTTTGAAACTAACTCATTTTTTTAAGAAATTAAAAAAAAAAATAGAAAGAGTTAGTTAAAATGTTTGTCATTTGTTATCAGCTGACTGTATGAGATTGTCCACTCGTTTAATTAAGTTGTAATTCCTTTTTTTCCCTAGGTGTAGACCTCTTTTTTATCCAAAAAAAGAAGGTAAAATAGGGTACTATATTTTTAATTGGGGGTGGAGGAGTAAGTGTGGGGGTATGGAGTTCAATTTTCATTTTTGGTTTGATATTTCCACTGGGGCCCAATAAAATATAAGTTGGAAACTACCTACAATAGGTAGCCCAACAATCAACCATGTTCTTCCTAGAATCCCGCTCTTTATCCAAATAGTTTCGCTCATTCTCAAGTGAAATGACCAAAATACCTCTACGTATGTCAACTCACGCTAGTGTAAATGACAACTGAGTTAAGTCACGTTGAAAAAACACACTGAAACCCAACGTGAGTTAACTCACACTAGTGCGAATCTCATTTACTCTCCGCGTGAGCTAGTGTAAAACTCAACGTGAGTTAACTCACGTGAATTGGAAAATACATAACGTGATGGACACTTGGACAGAGATAAAAAAAAGTGTAGAATCTAGTAGAAAGACCATAATATTATGAGCTCTTTTGATCTAATGAAACATTACCTTTGTTGTCAAATAACACACTATAACATAACAGAATTTGAAGAAATTGTCGTTCTACAGTATGATATTTATTACCAAGTGTTGTCAAATAAGATATATAGCATAGGAAAATTCAAATAAATCACTATTTTATGCAAAGGTCCCCTTTGCATGGTCCAGTAACTCTTTGCACGGTCCCCTTATGCAAAGGAGCTCATAATATTATGGCCTTTCTACTAGATTCTACACTTTTTTATCTCTGTCCAAGTGTCCATCACGTTGTGTATTTTCTAATTCACGTGAGTTAACTCATGTTGAGTTTTACACTAGCGTGAGTTAACTCACGCTGAGAGTAAAACTCACGTTGCACAAGTTAACTCGCGCCGAAGCATTTTCGACTTTTATTTTAAGAATGAGCAAAACTGTTTGGATAAAGAGCAGAATTCCTATTCCTATATCAAGGAAATTTCTTGTTTCCCATCTTTGTAAATATTTTGTTTTTGCTGGCTTGGAGGACGACTTTTTTGTCTATTGACGATGAACATAAAAGAACGTAAAACCAAAATGTATAAAACAAGACAAGCGATAAAGTGAAGAAAAAAACAAAGCAATGAATCACACTGGAACGTCCAAGCAGTGGGCCAACAAAATAAGTTGTTAGCTTTGAAGTTAAAGAAAAACGGAGCCAAATTATATATTGAGACTATCGAAAGCAGAAGGAAAGTTCTTTGGTTGAGTGGGGACAAACTTACCAACACAGACAAATGAGGATAATTTTATTTTTTAGGGACCAAATCTACAAAACAATAATTGGTAATTTGGCACCACAACAAAGGAGTGGAAATTTTTATTTTGTTACACCATCACTGCTAGTATCACATTGGGAGAGGAGAGTGGGGATCAAATCATCAATATCTTTATCATTTGGTTCTTTAATTTAATTCCCAACCCAGTTATTCTCTTAAAAAACAAAATTTAAAATACTTATAAAATCCATATTTGATATATCATAGTCACTAGCAGGCAACACTAAATGTGTATTTGAAAATAGTACATGTTCATATTTTGAAAAATTTAAACACATAAGTTTTCTTTCAAAGTAGTCACGGGCCTGATTTTTATTTTATTTTATATAAAATCATAATATATTTTTTTTAATAATTTATTGTAAATATATTTCAGAACAAAATATCAATAACTTTAATTATATCATTACGTATAAGTAAAGGTGAAATATAAGCATCGCCAACTCATGACCATCTATCTATTTTATGGCAATTTGAGATGACTTGAAATGTAATCAATTTCAATCAAATCAAGAAAAGTAGATATAATAAGATACTTTTATAAATGGTCTAAAATGAGTGATAGTATATTATGATTTAATTGGATGTGTGTAAAAAAGTTTACATCATTGTTGATTTATACAAATTATATTCATAAAATGTCTCTTGCATATTTCTTTTATTAATCGAACTAATCAAATCACCACAATTTTGATTGGTGTGCAGTGTGGGTATAAAGTCTAACTACCATATTTGATTGATAAAAAAAATCAAATGAATTTGATGAGTCTTGTTAACATATAAGATTAAATAAAAGAATTTATAATATCTTAGAGTTTTGTTGGGTACGATGGATATCGAGTATACAAAACTATTTAAAATTAAAATTTATTTTAAAATAACATAAGATTATATGATTAATTAGATGATGAATAAATATCCAAACAAACTCTAGATTATGGGAGTGCTTATTGTTAGATCAAATGCTTAAAGCATAAATAAGAAATGACACAATACAATTAATTTACTGAATGAATGCAAAACATTGACAGAAACCATGAATGATGAAGACGATTGTGTTTCTTGTGTGTGTATATGCAAAAATATTGATATATATATATATATATATATATATATATATATATATATATATATATAT
>Ga0099826_10000791_pt1 | contig 16847 bp, 5 predicted proteins | sample Mtrugardesep15_FD_76830 | JGI IMG/M metagenome (GOLD analysis project Ga0099826, IMG submission 76830) | Root nodule microbial communities of legume samples collected from California, USA - M. trunc garden sep15 | ecosystem: Host-associated > Plants > Roots > Nodule | place: USA: California... | reverse complement strand
TAGCATTACACAAGAACAAAATTCTGCTTCCAAGTTGCCTATAGAAAAAAATGAGGTGGGCGAAACAAAACCCTCAGCCTCCCAAACACCAGTAATTGTAATACGCAGTGCTGCAGAATGTGATGAGGAGGAGAAATCTATCAGCTTGGATCACAATCAAACTTCAAATAGTCCTCTCATTGATGATGGGGTAAAATTGGATAGTAAGTCGAAATCTCTATCCAAGTCAAAACCTCGTAAATCTCAAGATGCAATTGATACTCCATCTCAGTCAGGTCCCTTGCCTAAGAAGCCAAAACTTTCAACGCAAAAAGAGTCGAAATCTGGTAATCAAAGGGCAGAAGGGAACGAGAAGAAAGGTAAAGACAATGAACCATTGCCTGCAAAAGATTTGCCACTTGGAACAAAATTTAAAGCCAAAGTTTATCAAATTCGTGCGCATGGGTTAGTGTTAGATTTGGGTGGAGGAGTTCGAGGAATGTACCGTTTTGAGGTAGAGTCATCTTTATGTTTCTTTCTGATATGTATGGTTGTCCTTGTCTTTTACCTCTTTTGCCAAACATTTTTTACTCATGATTTTTTTTACAAATCCATTTTTTTGTATGGTTTCTTGTTGCAGAGACCAAGAAATATTCATATTCTCTAATTAATTTGCATTTTTTTCAATGTTATCTTAGCTGATCATTCACACACAAAGTTTGCTTCCACACAGTTTAGTGTCTCCCTTTCCTCTTCACGATTTCCATCTTTGCTATAAATAATCAATTTGATTGTAGCATCAAAAATTCCTTTAACTTCTTAAATCCATACATTATTTTGCTCCGTCGTTAAATTGTATGTAATACGAGCCATCCAATTCCCTTACTGACCTATTATTGTTCTGTATTGCAGGGAGATGGGAAAACGGACTTGAAGGTAGGCGACGAGATGCAAGTAGTGCTCTCAAGCTTTTCTAGCAAGGGAATTCCTGTAGTGTTTCCTGTGGATGATAAATAACTTAAGTTGTTGCTTCTTTCACGAGACAGCCCATGGACATAGACCACCTAGATGATGGCCTGGAAGAAATTCTTCCAGCTGTAAAACCAAGATCAATAATTTTATTGAAAATCTGGTTTTTGTTATTCCAATAACATCAATTGATCAATATAACCAACTTCAGGGATATATTTGCTCAATTTTTGTTGAACTGCTGGGAATGCCTTGGTAAATTTTTGGAATTTTTACACTACTGCCCTTGGATTAACTGTATGAAGTTTGAGAAAGCCATAGGAGAATAGTCTTAGAGATTGAATGGTGAACCTCTTGGATTTCCATTATTATAAACATACATTTGGGTGCAAAAAAGTAATGGCTTGAATGTATGATTGAATTATGAATGTAAAAGAATTATAACTTCAAATATAAAATGAGTCAGCACCATGAATTCAGGAATCAGGATTGGTGTTTTACTGTATGTGTCTATTACTACATTTTTGGAATGAATAAAGGATTTAAATCAAGACACTTTTTAAATTTTCTTCTCCTTATGTACAGACACCCAATTATGTATAATTTCTTATTAGCTTATTCATTTAAAATAAATAGATAGACTTATTTCTTAACTGGCGAGCAAATTGATAAACTCGAGAACACATCTTTTTACTTGAACCTCTGATATTTGAAATATTGTTTGAATAGAAAATGATCAATTTTGTCACTTGAAAGTAGAAACCCGTAGTCTTCTTCTTTTATATTATAGCTAAGACGATTATTTTGCATGATTAACATAGATTGAAAATGCATGTAAACCACTCTTGTGATGATTTAATATTTTGCACCATCATTAAATTGTATGTAACACGAGTCATCCAATTCCCTTACTACATATTCTTGTTCGGTTAACCACATTTTTGCACACCACTGATAACAAGATGCATGTAGTGTTCTCATGCTGCACCAAAGTTAAAACGTGCCACTACTTCTAAGGGAAGTTGAAGCCCAGATAGTTCCATCCACACCATCTGAGATTGTTAAATTTGTTCAACATTATCAAAGTCTTGTGGAAAATATGAACAAGTTGGTTTACCTTAGTCACTAGATTTGATATTAATATGAATGTATTTTCATTATGAATTAAGGTGACAAATGACAATTCTTTTGGATCATTAATGAAGTTATTGTTTAGGGTTTTCTTCTAAATGGTGGTCCACGTGCTTTCACTTAAGATTAATAAAGGTACTTATACTTAGTTGCAACATATATAATTGTTCTATTGTTTTTTTTGGCCATATTCTTTGCGGCGGTAACACAATGTATCAAATTTTTTCCTTGTAACTTTCATGTCTTCTGAGTCAAAATAAAACTTTCATATCTCCTGTGTTGTTTATTTATATTTTCAAATAATGTAGATAGTTCGTAAAAGAATTATTGCAGAAGCATCCAAAGTTGATGGAAGACAGTTAGGTGAAGACCCTTGTATTGTGAAGCTGGATACATTTCCAAGCTGCATGGATCTGCACTTTTTTCTCTGTTTTTCTGTTTACGGGTTGATAAAAGTTAATTGTAATGACATGAAACAATTATTATTTAAGTGATTTTAGTTTTATAGATAGTGAATGAATATGGATCACTTTGAGCCTTCAATACACCTTTTATTTTGAAGTTTGTTCAACCATTTGCATGGACCATTAAACACAAATTCCTTGAATAATTGCAAAAAGAATCAAAATTGTCACACTAGGATGAAATTTTACTTCATGAATGATTATATCCATCACTTGCATTCAATAAAAAGTAAACAGAGCGCTTTTTAGATTTTTTTTTTTGGTAGAATGACAAAAGAAAAAGAAGAAAAGAAAAAAACCCTAAAAACATGGCCTGGATTGGGCGTCAAGCCTCAACTCTGATGGGGGCCGCTAAAAAGTCACACCTTAGTGTCCGAGCTTTAGCCAAAAAATGTGCGCAATGGTTGCCCTTTTGAAGCATATGTTGAAAAGAAATGTTAGGAATATACTCCTTTAATCCAAAAATCTTCACCAATAAAGAAACAAATATGATAGTGATCCAGATCTTATAAAAGATGAAGGACTTCTAAAAAATTTGCCCCTTAAATTTTTTTAGGATTTGTAAAGCCCTTTTTAGATAATTGGGTGAAAACATTACTTCCACAAGACTAAACATGATAAGAATTCTATTCTAATAAAAGATAAGTTAGAAGATGACTAAAAGTTCTACTAGGATTTAACTAAAATTGACTAGAACAAGTAAAATATCAACCCCTTTGTTCCTGATATAACAAACCTCCCACTTTTCATCATTTTCCAAAACCTAACAGTATAGATGCTCTCTCAAGAAGGTGCACACAATTATTTACAATAATTGACTCAAATTATTCTACTGTTAAATATCAAACTACTGTTCTAAGTTCTAACTAATCACAACTCATTTGTAATTACCTTGAACATTATTCAATTCAAATGTCATGCATGCATATTAATGTCATATATGACTCTATATATGTATTAATGTGTATAGTTCATTCACGAATCTTAATGGGTCACAAACTAGAACCATAACAAAATCATGCATGCATTTTATTATCCGAATCTTAGCTTGCCCTCGTAACAAATCCCCAATCAAAACGCATCCATGAAATTTAACGTAAAGTTTTACATGGTATATAGTATATTTGGATTAATCTTGCTTTTGCTTGCTATAGTATATTTAAGCATACCCAATTCAGTCCAAAAACAATGTATAATCTAAATTGTTGCTTGGTGCATAAAGTTAAAATAACATCATTTTATATTGAAAAATTAAGCACATTGACACCGTTAGATATATACCACCATTTTTCTATCAATTATTTCTTCAAAATAGAGCATATATATATATATATATATTGTAAAATTAAACAAACAATAAAATTGCATGACAGAATATTTGTTATGTGACATAAACAAGGATAACATTAAATCCTTCATCATATTAGTACATGCATAGCATATGTTAAGGGGGACTTGCATGTAATAATATAACATTCAATTTACCAAGCAATTTGTTCCACTTAAAAACCAAGAAAAGAAAGTCATACTAGTTCAATAAACTAAACAAATAAATGACAATGAAGTCTAGAAAAATAAAAACCAAATTCAACAATCTTATACTAAAAAGCTAGCATGAATGTCTAAAGCATTACCAGCTACTTCCTTCCATCCATGTAGTTGAACATTTGAGCTTGAAGAATATTTGTATCATAGGATCCATTAAGTAGATGTTCATGGGATAGGCTTGAAAGGTTCTGAAAAGGAAAAGTAGGCATAGCAATAGGATATGATTGCATTATCATTCCATTTCCATTGTAATAATATGGTGGTAGGATTTTATCATTTTCAACTTCACCCTTCTTCTTCATACCGATTTGGGAATCATAGGTAACATTAGCATCAACATGATGGGTCCGAATATCATCAATCTGCTTGCAAGGGTAAGATTGTGCATATCTACCCGCCTTAGACTCTACATGGTAGAAGTTTTGTGCACGGGAAACCATAAGAGAAGGTTGGGAGCTTTGTGCAGTTGAAACCATAGGAGAGGGTTGAGAGCTTTGTCCCGATATAAGTGGTAAAAAACCTAAAGGGTTTTTATCATTGATATTCATCAATGGAGGATAAATTTGTGCTTGAGACATGTTGTTTTGCACGAGATTGAAGTAGCTACTTGGATTTGAGTCCAAGTAAGGAGAACTATTAAGGTTATCAATCTTGTTTGTTTCAAGAGCTATTGATTTTCCCCTAAGATCTCCTTTTAGCATATTCATCTTTAGATTGCATGCATCAAGCTTGGAATCCAATATCCTAGCAAATAACCTCAATTGTTCATCACCAAGAAAGTTGAATGATTCATCCCAAGTATGATACTTCATCTTAAACTTCTCTTTGCGCACTTTGGAAATCTCAAATTCTACTTTTTCCATCCTTTCGTTAAAATATTCTTGAACATCATAGATCTTAAGACGCTTATCAATTGTTGTGTTATAGTACCTTTGAAGAATTCTTTGCACCTCTTTTGTGTCTTTAGGCCATGTTTCAGGTTCAACATAGCCATGGCATTCAAAATTGGGAGCATAGAGAATCACACAAGCATCAACATCACAAAGAATGGAAAATTCCTCAATTTTTTTCATTAAACCAATCTTTCTCTTTTGCAATGATATCTTTCTAGAATTCTCCTTTTGAATGAATTCCACGTATACTCTTCCACGACCCATTTGCTGCAAACACAATATAATCATGTGTTCATACCAGTATGATATATTTGGTAAAAAAACAACATAGTGTAGTATATCTAGAAAAATAATATCTCTCAAAAAAAAAATCTAGAAAAATAATATAATTTTTAATTTTAATTAAAAATTAAATAAAAGGTTTGTAATTATATACAATGAGCAAGCAACAAGACAACTAGTAAAAAAGAGCAGCAAGACAATGAAAGGTAAATATAATTACTCAAATAGTGAATGTACACGAAAATACAAAAATATAGAAGATAGTTCATAATTGAGACATCAGATATTGCATGAAACCGATACATTGAAATGAATAATAATTTTAAAAAATGACATAATTCAATGTAATTATAGAAGTCATGTGGTGTCTGTGTCAGACGTGTATCCGACACCGAGACACCCTAACTTAAGGAGTGTCCGTACTCTTGCAAAGGACAATAGAAAGATGGAGATATTGTGTCTCCTCACAAAAGCTATCTGTGCAAAAAAAAATAAAAATCGAAAGGTACCCCAAGATTATTGAAATACACAAAAAAATAAGAACATACATATGCACCTCTAAACTCAAGCAAAGAAGAGATTATGCATTTCATTGATGGAGATCAAAAGAAAAACCTTGGACCTAATATTTAATCCAAAACTATGATAGTTTTTTTTACCATCTCGATGATTTTACAGAACAAAACAAAACAAGACTATTTTATAGTTTTATAAATCAACAAAATAAAAAATAAAGAAGACAAACTAACCTTGTTGTTGTGTTTCTCGTTTTTCTTTTCTAGCCTCCCACACACTGTTTCTTTCCTCCAATTATGGTATTTTCGCCACTTTATGTTTTACTATATATAATGAAAATGAAATCATGGCTTGAACAAAAACCTATATATATAATGAAAATGAATGGACCAAAAAAGGAAATAAAAAATCAATCAAAAAAGGAAATAAAAAATATATATAATCTTACCCAATTTACAATAGGCACGTGATCATATTAAACTATTCAATAAAATATTGAAATTGAAGTATTCGATATTTTTTTTAATGGATTCAATTGATTTTTATGGTAACAATGGATTCAGTTGATTAGTAATATTTTTAATGTATTAGGGTCCGATTATAAAAAATATTTTTTTTTTATTTCAAAAAATAGTTTAGATTAATTTTTTTTTAACATAGCTGAATTCGATGGATTCTTGGCCAGACTTTACTTGATTCTCCGTCAAATTCTTGGATTAGGAGAGTTTCTTTCTCTCTGTTTTGTTTTGGAAAATATTTAACCAACGAAAGAAAACTTCTAAAAATGATTATTTTATTTAAAATAAATGATTTTTTTCATGAAAAAAATTGTAAAAACTGGACTCTTAATATTCTAGCATGGTTATTATTCTAATCATGGGTGAAAATAGGTTGAGTGAAGTTAGCTTTGCAAAATTTAAGTCAGGCTTCCTCAAAAAGTAGACTTATATATTTTTAAATAAGAGATTTAACCTTTTAAAAGTCTGGTATAACTTGTTAGCATTCTTAAAAAAATACGTCTGAACTATGTTAAAGTGGATGTTAATTTTTTTTAAGAACATGGACATAATCACCACTTACAAATGACAAACAACATATTTTTAGTTTTGTATAACTTGTTAGCATTCTTAAAATAAATAAATATATATATGCCAGAACTATAATAACATAGATATGATGTTCATTTCTTTTAAGATTATGGACATAATCAACACTTACAAAGGACATACAACATGTTTCTAGTTAATGACCTAAATAGAGAAATACATTGTGATGATACTGAAGCATATGAAATTGTCTCTGGTTAAAAGTTTCACACAAAGTTTAGTGTTGAACAACAAACCATAATTTATTGTTAGAAAGTAATTAGACACTTATCTAAGTAAAACAATTATATGACTGGATATTTGTTCCGTGACATAATTAAACAAGGATAATGTTAATCTTTCATCTATATTAGTACATGCATATGTCAAAGAGGACGTGCCTGTATTAATATATATAACATTCAATTTTGAATAAAAACATAACAAGCAAGTTACTAAGTTATTTGTTCCACTTAAAATCAAGAAAATAAATTGTCATACTAGTTCAATAAACCAAACAAATAAATGGTAATAAAGTCTAGAAAAATTAAAACCAAATTCAACAATCTTATACTAAAAAGCTAGCATGAATGTCTAAAGTATTACAAGCTACTTTGTTCCATTCATGGAGTTGAACAATTGAGCTTGAATACTATCTATATCATAGGATGCATGAAGTAGATATTCATGGGATAGGTTTGCAAGATTCTGAAGAGGATGAGTAGGCATAGCAATAGGATATGATTGCATTATCATTCCATTTCCATTGTAATAGTATGATGGCCAGTTTTTATCATTTTCAGCTTCATCCTTCTTCTTCATACCGATTTTGGAATCATACATAACATTAGCATCAACTTGATGGATCCAATTAGCATCAATATGCTTGCAAGGGTAATAGGAGCTTTGTGCATTGGAAACCATAAGAGAAGGTTGAGAGCTTTGTGCCAATTGAATTGGCCAAAAACCTAAGGGATTTTTATCACAAATATTCATCAATGGAGAGTAAATTTTCCCTTGAGACATGTTGGTATGCATGAGATTGAAGTTGGTACCTGTATTAGAGGTCAAGTAAGGAGAACTAATAAGGGTATTGACCTTGTGCGATTCATCTTTTCGCATATTCATCTTTTGATCACATGCGTCAAGCTTAGAATCCAAAATCCTAACAAATGACCTCAATTGTTCATATCCAAAAGAATTGTAAGATTCATCCCAAGTTGGATACATCATCTTTAACCTCTCTTTACGCACTTTGTAAATCTCTAATTCAACTTTTTTCATCCTCTCCTTAAAATATTCTTGAACATCATAGGTCTTAGGACGCCTATCAGTTGTTCTCTCATAGTACTTTTGAAGAATTCTTTGTACCTCTCTCATGTCTTTAGGCCATGTTTCAGGTTCAACATATCCTTGGCCTTCAAGGTTGGGAGTGTAGAGAATCAAACAAACATCAACAGCACAAAGAATGGAAAATTCTTTTGCTTTCTTTATTAAACCAATCTGTCTCTTTTGCAATGTTATCTTTCTAGATCTGTCCTTTTGAATGAGTTCCATAGATATTCTTCCACGACCCATTTTCTATGCACACAATATAATCAAATTTTCATACTGCAGTATAGTATATTTGGTATAAAAAAAATGGTATAGACACCAAGAAAATAACTAGTAAAAAAAGAGCAGCAAGACAAATGAAAGGTAAAGATAACTACTCAAAGAGTGCATTCTAACTTATAAAAAATGTACACAATCAAACGGAAGCAAGAAAATTATAACTTATCATTCATGCAAGGATGCTTTGAACAAAAATATAGAAGACAATTCATACAATATTCAAATTAAACCATCTTATAACTATACCCAATTTACAAGGTAATATAAAAGAAATCTATGTTTCAATCAAATAGAGTTGTCAAATTCTCAAAAGTGCATTCCGATGGTATGAGTTGGGACCCTAAAGACATATAGTATTTGATCTCTAATCCTCTAAGATGGTTATTAGTGTCATTATTATTAATAACATTTCTTCTTCCTTGATTTTTTTTTATTTTTAAAAAACAACAAAATATATTAAAAAATTATAAGAATAATGAAAGGCAAAATCACATGAAGTAGCATATAGAGGATGATGCCACCCATAACACTTGTTTGTAGCCAAATAAATAAAAACAATGATAAACGAATTAATTCTCCTATTTTTTTTTGATGAACTATCCATTATTTCTCTCTTTCCATAGTATTTTATTTTGCTTATCAATTCTTTCTCTTTTTAAATCCATAAAAAAACGCACAATCAAAGTAGTTGACACATAATCATTATTATTATCTTGGATTTTGGGTTCACAAAAAGTGATTATTCACAAAAGTTATTTACCGCATAAGATTTGCCACAAATAAAAAAATATATATGAAATATGTTTCCCCAAAATTATTGAGATACACCAAACATAAGAACATGATACATATGCTGTATGCACACCCCTAAATAACGCCCAAACAAATTAAAGAAGTTGCACCTATGAAACACGTACACTCTTTAAATTAGGTATGTTTTCGTATCGGACATGTGTCGTGTTCGACACTGACACGATACCGACACATATAATTACCCTGAATTATATGATTTTCTCAAATTATTAGCAGTGTCTGTGTCGTGTCCTGTGTCCATGTCCATGCTTCTTAGCCCTCCACATTAGAATAAAAAAAACCTTAAATCTAATATTTAATCCAAAACTACGGAAGAAAAAAAATTCATCTTGATTATTTTACCTTGAACTTTGTAAAATTGACATGGTTAAACGGTCTAATAGTTAAGAAATTCAATTCTTACGATAAATAAGAGAGTACTTGTAACGTTTATCCCAATTGAGTTATACTCACGGCTACTTGTGAAACCATTTTACTAATCAAACAAGTTATTTAGGTTTAAATTTTTTAAAACAATGAATATTTTTTAAAAAGAGAATTCATATACTATATGCCCTAATCACCTAAATCACAAATCATCAAAAACTACTATATAATTTATGTTTTAGGGGTAAAAGAGAATCACTAATTCTACAATTTAGATCACTAGTCATTGCATCATCTCTTACTTCTTAATCAAAACAAACACAAAACCAAAAAAATACAAACAAACAAATAAAAAAACCAAATTTTTTTGGAGGTAAATAAGAATAAGAAAAGACAAACTAACCTTGTTATTTTTCTTCTTCTTCTCGTTGATATTTTCTAGTCTCCAACACACTTGTTTCTTTTCTCCAATAATGTTATTTTCTCCACTATATGTTTTACTATATATAACAAAAATTAATGGGACAAAAAAAGGAAAGAATAATAAAATTGAAGGTGGACTTTTGCCCAATTTACAATAGACGTACGAGATCAAATTATACTTTTCAATCAAATCGAAGATATTTGATTTTTTTTTTAAATGGATTAAGTTTATTTTTATGGTAACAAATAGATTCAATTGATTACTATTTTTAAGGATTTTATGATTCCAATTAGGTTAAAACTAATTTAAGGTTATGTCTCATTTGTAGTTTGTCGTAGACTTATTTTTATACCTGAATTTAGCTTATTGAAGGTCTAGTATGATTTTTTTAGGGGAGGGAAGGTCTAGTATAACTTTTTTTTTACACAAACTAATTAACCAATGAGATTAAATTCCATTAATTTAGAGCAATCTCCATTTTGATATCAAAGTAAAAAAAAAATACATAAAATACAAGTTAAAAAACAAAAACTAAAGATAGAAATGTTATTTATTTATTTTTAAATTATGTTTTGAGAGGAGAATGTAGCCAGTTTTTTTTAAGGGGATTGTAGCCATAGTTGTAGGCATTCGAAATTTAATGCCTGATCTGCATCAAACGTAATGTAGCCATAAGATTAAGGTACAAAATTAATATCCGATTTGCAATATTAATGTACAATCCCGATTTCCAGTGTGAAATATTGATTGAGAAAATATATATGACTTGGAAAAAAAAAAATGGCCAGGTTATACTTACCTATATCGAATTTTGGTTTACTAAAGTTTATTTCCACTTAAAACCAAAGGGTTAACAAACAAAAAGAAAAAAAAGAAGGTGATGATTACGACCTTTGCAATTAAAGACTACAAACTGTTCTCCGGTTCTTGCTGCAGCCATATCTACACAATCACTCATTACACTTGATGCGACGAACTCATCCAATTTCCTAATCGATAGGGTTTTTTGTGTTTGTATTGTGAAAATTACGAGATATATTTTTACAGTACTAAATTTTTATTCATCGCTCTACATATAGTCTATAGAGTAAAGTTGTCCATATCCTAATTTAAAACATGAGATCGGTCAAAATTTGCACACAAAAGAAAAACTATAGTAAGAGATATGTTTCATTTCTATATTCTAACCAAGTGATTGAGCTCGTTAATAAGCTTTACAAAATGACAAATCGTTCCGGAGATTCCGAATTCAATTTTCAGGTGAATCAATCTTGACCAAACTATACTTCCCTCATGACCAAACTTCAGATGGTCATCTTCTCGTGAGAACCGGAGGTTAACACAATAAAAAAAAAATCATTTCTTTTAAGAAATTGAGAGTATCTATATTTGTTTTGTTGCTATTAAGAGTTAAGACCATTTTATGATAAGATTCATTTCTCGTAAGTAATTACCCACATATAGAAGAAAAGAGTAAATATTATGTGTTGGTCTCTGAATCATTTTTTTTTGAAAGAAAAAAAAAATGATTCATCAGCTAACTTTACCAACAAAATATATACACATTCAGAAATTATTTTAATGGATAAAATGTTGATATTAAGAATATGGACATCTTGTCAAAATAAAAATAAAAAAATGGACATAATCAAGGCTTAAAAATGACAAGTAGATTGCGAAAAGAAAGACAATGAAACGATACTGAACCCTATGTCATTGTTTCTGGTTAAACAACAACTGTTCTTGAACCATAAATTATAAGCAATTTTTTTAACATTGTTTAGTATATGGCACTATAATTTGAACCAATTTGATTTAGCCCTGAATGTAACATTTTTGTGTGTTAACCCTACGGTTCTATGAACAAAGGGGCCTAAGTAAAGTCTAATTATCAATTGTTCCTCCTCGAACGATTTGTTCTTTGATTCAACTCAATAACTACTTGAGCCCAGTTGAAATACAACATTTTTATTTATATCAAAGTTCCCAAAAAGGGGTTCACCATTCCACTATCTAAAATTATAAACACGAGCTTGTTAATCACACTAGAAGACTTGAAAATTTGCCTATCAAAAAAGGAGAAAAAACATAGCTTTTAACAACATTGGACTTGGGAAGGGGTAAGGCTCTTTCAGTTCAACATAGGACATTTTTGTTGAGTCCTTTTCAATTTTCAGCAAGATGCTTCTTCCAACCAAAGAACATGCTTCCTAAGATGGTTAATGTGGTAGAGTCCACCATGTACCAAGAATTCCAACCAAGGTGAACTTGTGATCTCTTACTTCAACATCGGCCAGACAAAGAAGCTTATAGCCCTGTACTTCAACTTTGCTGGCATAAAATGACTGCACATAACAAACTCACAGTCAGCATATCCAATATATTGAGGCACACATGATTTTATCCGAATATCTAATGATGCCTCTCTAGACCACTTAATGAAATCTATAGTGGGACAATACTTTGCAAATAGAAATCATATCGTAAACAATAACTGGGCCATGTTTTGGATAAACAACTTAATTACGTGCCTGTAGCAGAAGCGTTTATCATATAAATGCTTTTGTATAAGCTATTTTTTTCTATAACAAAAGATAAAATAAATTCGACCATTTTTACTAACTATCCTGGAGAGCTTATAGAAATATATGCTGAAAACAACTAATGAACATGTCATAAGTTGTTTCCACAAGCTCTCTCACACCGTCTCACAAATGTTCATGACAGTACATAATCTCAAATAAGTCAATACAAACAATCCCTAAACAAGCATAGTAATGTGGCAGATTATCAACAAATTGTCTTCACTACGCCGCAAATATATAAAAACATTGGTATCTAAACATAAGAAAATCATGTAATTGAGTGCTACAAAAAGAGCCAAAGAGATCCATTCCTTCTATAAGTAAATCATAAAATAATTAGATATCTGTGTAACATGAGCGAAAAAACACGATATAGATTTCCATGCTTCAACATAATCAATTAAAAGAGACGAGAATGCACCTTTCTGTCAAAAAACTTGGTATCTTTGCATATAGATTGTTGGCACAACTGCAATATAAGAATTTGTAAATCAACACATTGTCAAGTAAAACAAAATCACATTAAGTTACCGAATGAAAAATAGAGTTGATCAACATAAGGTTAGCTTATGAATAATATTAGATATCTGACCTGATCAACATAAACATAGACAGAGAATGGACTGGGATTTGTGCTGAGTAGGAATAAGGTTAGCTTAATGAATAATATTGTAAATGGGTAATCCAAGTGTGTAAGCACTGTCGCAACGAAAAAAAGTGGCAGCCAAAATCTCCTAGCCAATTTCCAGAGATATTCCACATATCTTTCCAGCCAAATTTTAATGAGTAATGTCGTCAATGGGTAGTCCAAGTCTAATGAATCGCTAAGACGATGATCATCCACCAAAGCATCTTCAGCTACTTGTTGGAAATAAAAACGGTCAAGTTATTAAGAGTAATGCAGGCTGGGAGGAAAAATTCCAAAAAAATTAACAGAAAACAGTGTTGTCAATTGTGGATCATAGAAAATAGAAATTTGTTCAAATTCCGCAACGCAAAAGCGATATAGTGCGACACTATTTGACAATTTTTGTTACTATATTGCGTATCAAGGAACAATAAGTCAATAATGATTTCCTCAAATTTCGCTACGCGATAGCGCTGAGGCCACTATATCTGCTATTTAACAACACTGGCAGAAAAGCTAAAGTACATAATACCAGTCAAATATGCAACTCACCATTCGTGGCATAAGCTATAGTTGATGCAGTTGCAACCGGCACGCCTAAGACGCATCCAATGCCTGGAATATGTACCAAACAACCCAATATGGCATAACAAATGTTAATACTACAGATAAAGTAATCAAAAGGATCTCTCAACTTCCAAGACCAGAACATCTCTTTGGCGCATAACTTCAACTTCAAACACAACAAAATTCTACAAAGTCTTTGATTTGAAAACATTTTCAATTTTCACTTTTAATTATGAAAGTGTAACCATGTTTTCACTTTCTTCTCAGTTTCAAAGATCTAGATCAAGAGTAAGGATTGTCCAAGTATTTACAAGGAGTACTTTGGTTATGCTCCTATTTGATATCGGATCCCAACACAAACTGTTTATGCCTAGAGCTGAACATTTAGAGCCATTAAGTTTGCAACCCTCGGCATCATCTACGGATGGCCTAATATCAAGTTTTAGATAGATTCTAACATCGTTTTAGATTTAAACATGGAATGAGCTTAACTTAACGCAAAAGCTACAACCACATACTTAGACTATTCAGGATTTCAACAATTTTTAAAATGAAAACAATAAACAAAAGAAAAATGTTGTTTTCTATTCTGTCATATCACCATGCCACATTGCTAGACAACAGAAACTTGTAAAATTAACAACCCTGCCACGGCTTAACTACAAAACTAAGCTTGTATAAAAAATCATGAAAAATTATCTCTAGCTAATTGATTGATGCAAATTGTTATTAGTTTCCTATTGTACAATTTATGATCAATAGTATTGGTGGTGGTCTCCATACACAACTTATGAAACTAAATCTTGTTTAGCACGGATTGGATAAACAACTTAATCTTATAAGTGCTTATGTATAAACTATTTCTATAACGAAAGTTATATAAAGTCAAAACCGTTTTCCTATAAGCTGATTTCACAAACTACCTTGCAAAACTTATGGAAATAAGCTAAAAACAATTTATGGACACGTTATAAGTTGTTTTCATAAGCTCTATCAACAATCATACAAGTGTTTAAGTCAGTAGATAAACCCAAATATATCAATCCAAACCAATTCCACATTATCTTGGAGAACTTATAGAAATAAGCTGAAAACAACTTAGGACATGCATAAGCTGTTTTCATAAACTTTATCAGACAATCTCACAAATGTTTATCTCGGTAGATAATCTCAAATAAGTTAATCCAAACGAATCCCGCATTGTTTATCGGGATTTTTTAATGTACACAAGGATTAAATGAATACAAATTTGACACTTATCATAATTCACATTACAAATACGCAATGAATCACTAACACAAACACGGGCATCAGACACAATATTGATACAGACACGTCAACACAACGGCATAATTGAATATAATCACATGCATGTGTTACCATTAAACATGTAGGTGGTACGTAGCAATTACATGCTTAATAAAACATTAATTACCCCGACAAACCCATTTATTCTAAAACTAAAATCCTTTTTATGGTGGTGGCCGGGGTTTGAACCCGGACCTTCCATATATTATGCATTGTCCCTGGCAACTGAGCTAAGCAATTTATTCTAAAATCTTACATAACTAAAACCAATATTAAAAAATTAAAAATAAAAACCAACAGAATTAGTTAAAATCTTACCAGAATAGCGGAAATTACGGAGGTAGTTAGAAGCAAGATTAAGAGGTTGTTGAAAAATGAAACCACGTTTTGATTGTGAAAGTTTCAAGCTTTTCACTTTCAGTTTCAAACCTGAATCAAAAATTAAGAAAAAACAAAAATTATGATAAGAAACAAAAAAATGAAGTTTTTATAGGTGAAAAAGATTGAAGAAGAATGGTAATTACTAGTGGGAGTGAAGTGATTGAAACGAGAAGTTGAAGAGAAAGATGAAAATTTGAAGAAATTGAGAAATTTTGTGTGACCCATCAACAAATTCTTCATCTTTTCTTCAAGTCAAGTATTTTTCTTTCTTCACAAATGACTGTTTTCTCAAAGAGAGAATGGGAATTTGTCTCTATACTCTAATGGGTGACAAAATTCTATTTAATAGATTTAACATTGTTTGTAAATTTGAATTATACTAATTTATTATCTTATCCTAATGTTTTTTTAGTTAAACATACATATTTTTAGGATAAATTTTGAAGTATATTGTAGTTTGGTTGGAGGCACGCAAAATTTGTTTAATATTTATATTTATTTTTAAATAAATTAATATAAAAATATGACATGAAATTAATTATCAGATGAAAGGTATATATCCGATCAGAGGAAGGAAATGATGCACGACTTGCATACGACAAAACGTGGGTAATTCTTTCACACTTTTAAATAGAATGAAGTAAAACACCACTTAAAGCAAAACTAAATCCAAGAGCTGGTGTGCATTCGTCGTTATTCGTCAACTTCTCTCTCGCACCATTTATCTTTTTTCATCTAATCAAACTAAATGAGAATCATTGTCTTCGTCTTTTTTAAAGAAAAAAAAAGGTGGGTGTGGTGAAACTTTCCATAAGGTCACCCATGATAGTACTATTATCGTCAAATCACGCTTAACTACAGAGTGATGGGATACGGTGTAGTAGTGCGGGTAGTATAACTATTTTATGACAATTTTTAGATAATTCTCTCTTATGCTCACATGATGATGATGTTCTCATTCTCTTTATTCTTTTTTTATCTCTATTGTTTTTGACCAATAAAAAAAGATATAAAAAAAAAAACATTATCACAAAAGTTGTACAAATATGATTACTCGCGCGTATAATAGCATTGAGTCCAACACACATTATGGCAGGGACGAAGCCAAAAATTTAGTTTAGGGGGAAACGAGTTTAAGAGTATAACCTAGTAAGTAGTAAAGAAAAAACAAATTTTTATAAGCAAGATAACTTTATGTATAATTATTTTATGATAACTTTTGGACAACTCTCTTTCATATTTACATAATGTTTTTATCCTCTTTTTTTTTTTTTTTTTTTTTTCTTTTTTTTTT
>Ga0099826_10000790_pt1 | contig 16847 bp, 14 predicted proteins | sample Mtrugardesep15_FD_76830 | JGI IMG/M metagenome (GOLD analysis project Ga0099826, IMG submission 76830) | Root nodule microbial communities of legume samples collected from California, USA - M. trunc garden sep15 | ecosystem: Host-associated > Plants > Roots > Nodule | place: USA: California... | reverse complement strand
GCGCCAGGCGCGGAACATTCGGAGATGCAGACTGGCTGCCGATGTCGGCGGCGGCACGGCTGTTTCCCGATGATGGCGAAATCGTCATCGGTGAGCGCTACAGGGTCGACAAGGAACTCATCCATGAGCTGCCGTTCGATCCGAACGATCCGGCTACCTGGGGACGTGGTGGCAAAGCCCCGCTGCTGACCTACGCCCAGGATTTCGATTCGACCCACATGCTTTTCTTCGCAGGCTCTGGTGGCTTCAAGACCACCAGCAACGTCGTGCCGACGGCGCTCAGATATACGGGTCCGCTCATTTGCCTGGATCCGTCCACCGAGGTAGCCCCGATGGTCGTTGACCATCGAAGAGATAAACTCGACCGAGAGGTTGTTGTGCTCGATCCGGCAAATCCGGTCATGGGATTTAACGTGCTCGACGGCATCGAGCACTCGCTAAAAAAGGAAGAGGACATTGTCGGCATCGCGCACATGTTACTCTCGGAAAGCGTGCGCTTCGAATCGTCGACTGGCTCTTACTTCCAATCGCAGGCGCACAATCTGCTGACTGGTCTTCTGGCGCATGTGATGCTGTCACCGGAATATGCAGGACAGCGAAATCTGCGCAGCCTGCGCCAGATCGTCTCCGAGCCGGAAAACTCCGTGCTCGCCATGCTGCGCGACGTACAGGAACACTCCGCGTCCGCCTTCATCCGCGAAACGCTCGGCGTCTTTGTTAACATGACCGAGCAAACGTTCTCAGGCGTCTATTCGACGGCATCGAAGGATACGCAATGGCTGTCGCTCGATAATTACGCGGCACTGGTTTGCGGCAACACGTTCAAATCGAGCGAGATCGCTGGCGGAAAGAAAGACGTCTTTATCAATATCCCCGCATCGATCCTGCGGTCCTATCCCGGTATCGGTCGGGTGATCATCGGCTCGCTGATCAACGCGATGATCGAAGCGGATGGTGCGTTCACGAGGCGAGCGTTGTTCATTTTGGACGAAGTCGATCTGCTTGGCTACATGCGCGTGCTTGAAGAGGCGCGCGATCGCGGTCGCAAGTATGGCGTCAGCATGATGCTGATGTACCAATCCGTCGGGCAACTGGAACGGCACTTCGGAAAAGACGGTGCGGTGTCGTGGATCGACGGCTGCGCTTTCGCGAGTTACGCCGCGATCAAGGCACTGGATACCGCCCGCAACGTCTCAGCCCAATGTGGAGAAATGACTGTCGAAGTCAAAGGCAGTTCTCGCAATCTCGGCTGGGGTACGAAAAACAGCGCATCGCGGAAATCAGAAAACATCAATTTCCAGCGCCGGCCGCTCATTATGCCGCACGAAATCACACAATCGATGCGCAAGGACGAGCAGATCATTATCGTCCAGGGCCACAGTCCGATCCGCTGCGGACGGGCGATCTATTTCAGGCGGAAGGACATGGATATGCACGCCAGGCCCAACAGGTTTGCCAAGCTGGGACCTTGACGGCTCAGACGTTTTCTTGCGGGCCGTATTCGGCTTCTATTGGCCATTTCGTTGCCTTCATCAGCGCCAGTGCCGCGTCGATCGCCTTCTAGCGCTTCGATCAGGTCGTTGTGTCTCGTTGAAGGATGAGCATGGACACCGAGGAATTGACGATGTGCTAGCTCAACCCGTCCTAATGCCTCTCCAGTGTAGATGACAGATGCTCCTGTATCGTAGTCGTCGCGGCCGCCGCTTCCTCAAAGGGTGACATTTGATCCTCCTTTTTCGAAAACATGCGATGCCTGAACATGGACATACTGACGACCGGAAGCGGAGACAGCTCGCCATCTGATTTACCGGCTGTGCTCACCTCGACGATCGCGCCCGGGCGCATCGTTCAGACCGGGAAGCTTGATCCCGTGAGGATGATCGGACACTGCCGAAATCGCAACAGGCATCCATCACAGAAATGAATCGGAACCGACCTTTCGATTCATAAGTCTCGTTGGACCAGATCGCGAGCATCGCCGATCATGCGGGGATGGGAACACACCACTACCAGCTTTATTGCCAGAGGATCGACGCCAACAGGAACATGGCCCGATATTACGCGCTCGCGATCCGGCCAACCCTTTTTGGCGAAATAGCCGTCGTGCGAAGCTGGGGACGGATCGGCAAGGCTGGCGGGGAGATGACCGAGGTGTTCGGCAATGACAACGATGCGATATCGCGCTTTCTCGAACTGGTACTGCAGAAGCGCAAAAGGGGCTATCAACCGGCAAGAAGCTGTGGAAACCCCTGCAGGAGCGCCAGTGTGAGGACAACGCCGCATGACAACGTAACGATCGCCTGAAAGGGTTTTCCCGTCTTTAACGAGGAAACCGTCATGACCACAACCAATGAAATCGCCGAAAAGATCGCATCCGAACAGAACCTGACCAAAGCCCAGGCGAAATCGATCGTCGAAACCGTCTTCGCGTCGATCACGACGGCAGCCACGTCCGGAGCGGAAACATCTATCCCGGGATTCGGCAAGTTCAAGATCAAGGATACCCCGGAGCGTGAGGCTCGCAATCCGGCAACCGGCGCCACCATCAAGGTTGCCGCTGCGAAGAAGCTTACGTTTCAGCCTGCCAAAGCACTGAAAGATGTGCTGAACAAGTGAGCCGCACCGCGGTAAGCGGGGTCATCAGGGGGGAGCCGCCAAAGGCAGACGGCGCAGCATCATCGGCGCTGCTTGCCATCACGCTTAAGCTGATCTCGATCTCGATGGCAATCGGACGGTGGTGGCAGCATTGCGGGTGTATGCCACCCTCAGAAGGGCGGCACGGCGTCAACGGAACCGTCCTGCTCGGCCATGATAACGGCCAGTTCGGCCAGAGCCAGTTCCAGCTCCGCGGCAATCTGGCGACGCTCGTCTGGGTGGCAATGGTTCATCTCGGCGCGCAGTTCTTCGATATGTTGTTCCAGTAGCATCGTCATCTCCTTGACGTTTGAGAAAGATGACGCCGCGGGGCGTGAGGAAATGACGGGGTCAGGGATCGCGTCGGCGACCGCCAGAGGCGGCGAGTGGGGTGCCGGTTTTGTTGAAGCGCAGGGAACCGGAGCGGAAGCAAAATCGGGGGGCTACGCGAAGTCCTTGAGGCCGACATTTGTTCGCGGCACGATTGGTCACTCTGAGCAGACCCCGCCTCTCCGTATCGCGACCAGAAGAAGAAGCGGGCTAGATGCCCGGTTCCTTCTTGGTTTGAACAAGGGAAAAGCCCCGCCGTTTCCGGCAGGGCTTCGTCTTTGATCAGGCGTCGCGCTTCGGGCGGTTCCAGACCAACGTATAGTCGCCTTCCCTCTCGGTCGGCCAAAGTGCCGCATTGATCGGGGCCGGGAAGCTCGGATCGTCGAGCTTGACCGAAATGTAGGGCTCTCCGTCGCCGGAAACCTGGCTCCAGGCGGCGCCGACTTCGGCCGCTCCGGACATGATCCGGAAGTCGGGAGCGTCGCGGGATGTGCGTTCGATCGGGTTCAGGCGGGCCTTCATGGAGACCGTCAGAGTGCGTACGTGGCCGAGGATGGTGTTGCCGTTGGTGGTGAATTCGCCGATGATTGCCATTGTCGTGATCCTTTCGGTTTGATCGGGCCGCGACCATCGCGTCCTCGATGACTGTCGATTTGATCGGGGACGATCGGACCGCATCCTTAAGGGACCGGAATGCAATGGAGGGCGGCGGGAGACGGCTTTCTTGGACCGCGAGGAATGCGAACGCAGGTCGCAGGGGAAGAAAGGGGGCGATGCCGTTGCGGGAGAACGATCGAGGCGCAGCCGCTCTTCGATCAGACATGTCAAATCGAGGCCGCGTTGGCCGCGCCCACTTCCTATGCCCGAATGGATGGCAGCAATGGCCACATCGATCGTTTGGGCATTGCCGGGCCAATGCGACAAGTCCGGTGAGCGTCGCCGAACTTTCCTTCTCGATAGCGGCTCCGGTTTTCAATCGGGCACATGTTGCCCATGCTTGCTCGTATCCGCAAACATGACCTGTTGCTGATGCGCAACGCATGAGGGCCAGTCGCAGCAAAACTGGCTCGCGCCCGCACGGAACAAGATCGCCTTCGCTTTCCTCCCGAACGGTCAATCCGCGCTGCCCGGATTCAGATTTTGGGAGCAGTACCAAAGGACGCTCTAAAAAGAGAGGGGCGCTATTACACTGCCTCCCTCGTCGCGCAGGCATCCGCCCTTGGCTGAAGACCGTGGAGATAATTGACCGCCCGCTGCGCATGCGCGGCCGCCTGGAAAATTGCCCGTTTGTCGTTGGCCAGCACCGAGAGCCATGACTGCAGATAGGACGCGTGATCCGGCCGCGGCTCAAGTTCCGGCGCGATACCGAGGTCAGCGCAGAGGAAGCAACTGCCAAGTTCGGCAATGAGTTCTTCCCGCGCTCGCTCCGTCCGGTCCTTGGCATAGCGCGACAGGTCGCGTCCCACGCGATGTTCTGCCGCCGTCCAGTGGGTCGCCTCATGGCTGAGGACTGCCGCATACCCGGCGGCATCGCGGAAGGCTTCGAACGGTGGCATCTGGATATAGTCCATGGCCGGAGAATAGTATGCCTGTTTGCCGCCGTGCCGAATGACTGCGCCGGTATTGCGGAAGAACTCGTCGGCGTGACCGATGCGCTCGATCGGGCTCAGGAGCGGTTCGGGTACGCCATGATAGTGGTCAGGCAGGCCGTCGATCTGCGCCACGTTGAACACCGTGTACGATTTAAGGAACGGAATATCGCGCTCCACCTCGCCGCCATTGCTGTCGGTCTCCGACTTGGTGAAGCGGCTTGCATAGATGACCGTCGTTCCGGTCTCGCCCTTGCGAACAGCTCCATCCAGCTGCAAGGCCTGTTTGAACGTCATCCATGTCGGCGAGACATAGCCCCTCGCTGTGCTCTCCGACCACAACAGCAGCACGTTGAGACCGCTATAGGCTTCGCCGTTGTGGCGCAGCGGCCGGGTGATCTGTCCGGTCGTGTTTGCGGCCGACCAGGGCTTCATCCACGGACGGACGCCTTTTTCCAGATCCGCAACGATCCTGTCGGTGATCCGCGCATAGAGATCGGCGCGCTCGCCCTGCCCTTTTCTTTTCATATCCTTGAACCTCCGTTTTCGGAGGTCGCGACCATCGCGACCCCGTCACGTCGGTCAAAAGCCGGGCAGATCAGGGATGAGCGCACGCGGAACGCGCCGTAACAACGTGAAGGAGGGCGAAGCCCTTGCGCGAGACCCTCAACCCGGCAGACCGAAGGCGGAACGGGGTCGCAATGGACAGATTACCGATCTTCATCCGCAGCCAATGCAAGGGCTTCGCCAGCAAGACCACTTTCTGCCGCACGGCAGCGGACGGAATCTTAGCAACGGCGCGGTTGAGGTTGGGACCTTCTGTCGACGCATTGAAGTCGCGTCCCGTCGTTGATCCGAAGGCGGTGGCCGGCACAGGCCCTCGTGACTTCGAGCTGACGAGAACAGGACACCTTCGTCGACGTGAACAAAGGCGGGGCCGGAGCCCCGCCGTGATGGATGTTATTCGAAGGCTGACAGCTGGACTGCTGCCGCCTTGCGGTCGAGCGTCTGGCCGGGATTTTCGACCGGCCGGTCGAAGGGCTTCCATGTTTCGCCCACCACCTGCTCATAGGCTGCGACAGAGCCGACGGCCGCCATTCTGAGCGCATGTGCCTGGATGCCCATGTCGGCTGCGAATTCGCGCTTGCGCTGGGCGGCGCTCTCATAGCCGACCGGACCGTCGAGATCCTCGTCGCGGGCATCCGCAGCGCTCTTGGCGGTGGCGTTCCGCGCCTCGGTGACGGCGCGGGAGTAGAACTGGCCGGCGCCATGGGCCGATCCGACATAGGCCCCGACGATGCGCTGCAGATGGATCTGCATCGCCCGGTCGCCAAGGCCATCGGAAAGTGCGGTGGCGGTTTCGACGATCAGGCGCTCGTGCATGCCACGGATGCCATCGCTGTCGACAATGGCGATCCCGAAGCTTTCGGCGATCCGAAGCGCCTGTGTTTCATCGGGGCATGAAAGGCGGACCATTTCGAGGGTGGCGCCTCTGCGCAGCGGCACGACGCGGGCGGATTGGCGGATTGATTGACGGGATTGGGTTGCTGACTTTGCCATGGTGGTCTCCTTTGCTTCGCCGAAGTGTCGGCCCCCTGGCCGTTCTGTCCTTCGGTGCGGTCGAAAGGAACAGGCGCAATCCGGGCGGATCAGGGCCCGGGCAGGCCATATCGAGCGAAGCAGGCAGGCGGTCAAGCAGGGGTGACAAGCCCTTGCGAAGCCCGCGTGCCTGCTTTGTCGAGAGCGGCATGACCGGCCGCCCCGCGGCGCGACAGCGGCCTTGAACCGAACGGGCGCCGGTTCAGACGCCACGAAACCGAAGGACGGAACGGCCAGAGGCAAACCTCGGATGCCGAAGCTGAGAGGAAACCACGCTAGACCTGCGCCAGGCCGCGCCGATCCAACGTCCAAGCCGCAGCTTGCCCAGTCATCACAACCGCCGACGTCACTATCGGCTCGTGGTCCCGTTTGGCCTGAGCCACCCGGCAGATGTGCACGGGCACGCAATGATGCGATTGCATCCTCCTGTCGCGCGAGCGTTCACGAAAGTCCATCGACGGAGGAATTATGCCGCATAACCGAGACAATCGTCCGCAGTGCGCGACCAAATATGTTCCAGCTTCTCGTCGTGCGTCATCACAAGGGAGGGCCTGGATTCGCGTTCGATGACAGCGCTTTACATGCGTTCGGGCGAGCTCTTGTCGGCCAGGTCGCAATAACCGCGGAAGTGCCAGAGGCACCCGTCGACCGGCAGACAGAAGAGGATGCTGGTGACCAAACCGTTCGGGAATTCGCGCATGGCGAATATCCCGGCCTTGATCGAGAGCGGCGGCAGTATCTCAAACGTGTAGTCGTGGGATGCGTCCGCGATCTCGAACCATTCGCCGCTGTAGAGCGCGCTGTCGTCCCCCTCCCATACATGCTCAGCCTCGTTCGGTAATGATCGCGCTGATGTGGCACCCATGGCTGCACGCCAACTCTACTGTTTTCCAAAAAAATGCTGCGGGGGCCCTCGAGGGACGCCAAGCGGCGCGGCTCCCGGGATAGCGAAAAATCACTGAAAATTCCGACTTTTTATCTTCAGCGTATCTATATGGAGATCGGGTGTGAACATGTCCCGCGGGACAACAGGCTTTTGTCGATCACGCGAATCAGGCCCGCCGCCGCCGTGGGCAAACTCGTCGCCCCGCCCCGCCGGCAGCCTGAACCCGGTATCCCGATCAGCCAGACCGACAAGGTCCGCTGACAGGTCGAAGAGTTGCTGCGCGACAAGATGCACGACCTCCCCTTCCCGCTGAATCCGCCCATTGATTGCCATCATCGAGGATCCGAGCACCACGCTCCTGCGCTTCTCGAACAGTGACGGCCAGACGACGATGTTGGCAGGGCCTGTTTCGTCCTCGATGGTGATGAACATGACACCCTTGGCCGACCCGGGCTTCTGGCGCACCAGCACCAAACCTGCAGTATAAACCCATCGCCCATCCCGAGCATTCATCGCCTCCGCACAAGGGATGATGTTGCGTGCCGACAGGTCCCTGCGCAGGAACGCAACCGGATGCTGCCGTAGCGTCAAGCCAGTATGGCTGTAATCTTCGATGACGTTGTGCCCGTCCGTCATCTGCCGAAGGGCGACCTCCGGCTCCTGTTGCTCGGCAATGGCCGTCGCCTCGCGTTCGGCTGCGGCTGCGAACAACGGTAAGGGCTCGTCGCGCAGCGCCTTGATCGCCCAGAGCGCATCGCGTCGTTCGAGTTTCAGCGATGGCAGAAAGGCGTCGGCCTCCGCGAGTTGAACAAGTGCTTCGGTCGGCACGCTGGACCGGCGCCACATGTCATCGACTGAGGCGAACGGGTTGTTCATGCGCGCTGCAACGATCCGTGCGGCGTCCGCGACAGCCAGCCCTTTCACCTGCCGAAACCCGAGGCGCACAGCATGACGATCGCTGCCCTCAATCCTTTCCAGCGTGCAGTCCCATCGCGAGCGGTTGACGCAGACCGGCCGCACCTCGACACCATGTTTGATCGCGTCACCAACAATCTGGGCCGGAGCATAAAATCCCATCGGCTGACTGTTGAGAAGTGCTGCGCAAAACACATCCGGATAATGGCACTTGATGTAGTTGGAAGCATAGGCGATCAGCGCGAAGGAGGCGGCATGGCTTTCCGGAAAGCCATAGGAGCCAAAGCCTTCGAGCTGCGAAAAGGTCTTTTCGGCAAACTCTGGCGAATAACCATTCTTCACCATCCCCGAGACGAGCTTGTCCTTGAAACGTGAGACGCCGCCGGTGAACTTGAAAGTGGCCATCGATTTGCGCAATTGATCGGCCTCACCACCGGTAAAGCCTGCACAGACCATGGCAACCCGCATGGCGCTCTCCTGAAACAGTGGCACGCCCAGCGTTTTTCCAAGCACGGCCTCCAACTCGGGTGTCGGATACTCGACCGGCTCCTTGCCTTCACGCCGGCGAAGATAGGGATGCACCATGTCGCCCTGGATCGGGCCGGGGCGGACGATCGCCACCTGCACGACGAGATCGTAGAAGGTGCGCGGTTTTAACCGCGGCAGCATCGCCATCTGCGCGCGGCTTTCGATCTGGAACGTGCCGAGCGTATCGGCCTTGCGGATCATTGCATAGGTCGCCGCGTCCTCCTGCTCGATGTTCGAGAGATCAAGTTGCTGGCCCTTATGTTCGCGGATGAGATCGAAAGCCTTGGCCATGCAGGTGAGCATCCCCAATGCCAAAACGTCCACCTTCATGAACTTCAGTGCCTCGACGTCATCCTTGTCCCATTCGATAATCTGCCTGTCTTTCATCGTCGCCGGCTCGATCGGCACGAGATCGTCCAGCCGGTCATGTGTCAGGACAAAGCCGCCAGGATGCTGACCGAGATGGCGCGGCGCGCCCATCAACTGCTGCGCCAGTTTCAGGGTGAGCGCCAGACGGCGATCGTCCGGATTGAGATTAAGTTCCCGGATATTCCGATCCGGGACCTCTTCCGACCACGACCACATGCCTGATGACAGGGCCTTGATGACGTCCTCCGGAAGGCCGAGGGCCTTGCCGACATCACGGATCGCCCCTTTGGCACGGTACCGTGTGACGGTCGCGCAAAGTGCTGCCTTGTCCTTGGTGTAGGTCTTATAAATCCACTGGATGACCTCCTCGCGCCGTTCATGCTCGAAGTCGACATCGATATCCGGCGGCTCGTCGCGTTCCTGACTGACGAAACGCTCGAATAGGAGATCATTGGTCGAGGGATCGATCGAGGTGATGCCAAGAATATAGCAGACGGCGCTATTGGCGGCGGACCCCCTGCCCTGACAGAGAATGCCCTGGCTTCTGGCAAAACGCACGATCGAAAACACCGTCAGAAAATACGGGGCGTATTTCATGGTGCGGATGAGATCGAGCTCGTGGCGTACGGTCTTCAATACATCCTGTGGCAGACCTTCCGGATACCGGTCCGGCGCACATTCCCAGACATAATGCTCCAGCGAGGCCTGGGCATCCTTGCCCGGCACGATCGCCTCCTCCGGGTATTGGTAGGTCAGTTCCTCAAGCGAGAATTTGCAGCGACGTACGATTTCCAAAGTGCGCGCCAGCGCTTCGGAGTATCGCGAAAACAGGCGCTCCATTTCTTCCGGAGGCTTGAGGTAGCGGTCGGCGTGGCGTTCGCGCTCAAAGCCGACATCGTCGATCGTGGTGTTGTGCCTGATACAGGTGACGATGTCCTGCAGTTGCCGCCGGCCCGGCTCATGAAACAGCACGTCATTGGTGACGACGGTCTTCACCTTGAACCGAGCTGCGAGATTAGAAATCTCATGCAGCCGCATCTGGTCATTCTGTCGCCGACGCAGGCAGAGCGACACGTAAGCGCGATCGCCAAACGCTTCTGCAATTCTGCGAAGCTGCGCAGCACAGGTGGCATCCGGCAGATCCGGCACGAGAACGCCAATCATGCCGCGCGAATAGGCGATGACATCGTCCCAGTGCAGAATGCAGTTGTTCTTGCCACCCCGCGATTTGCCGAGCGTAATCAGACGGGTGAGGCGCGAATAGGCGGCTCGATCCGTGGGATAGACAAGCAGAGACATGCCATCGGTGAGATCGAGACGACAGCCAACAACCAGCCGAATATCTGTCGCGCGTGAGGCTTCAAGTGCGCGAACAATCCCCGCCAACGAATTGCGATCAACGACGCCGATTGCCTGGATACCCAGAGCCTTTGCGGTCTCGAACAGTTCCTGTGCAGACGAGGCGCCGCGCAGAAAGGAGAAGTGCGTCGTGACCTGAAGCTCGGCGTAGCTCATGCGAAAATCCCATGGCAGAACCAGCGATGAGAACCGGTATCAGGATCAACGCCGTCGCCGGAGCGAAAGACCCAGAGGCGCTCGCCTGCCTCATCCTCGATAACAAAGTAGTCGCGCACGGCATCCATCTCGGCGTCGCGTTGCCACCACTCTCCAAAAATGCGCTCAGGCCCATCGGCACGCTTGACCTTGCGGCGTCTGCCACGCCAGACGATGGACACCGGTGGACGGTCCGGCATCAGTGCGATCGCCTCGATCAGTTCCGGGCGCGGCAGGAGACGAACCGGCCGGCGCCAATGGCTGACCCAGGCAACCGCGATCGGCTCGGCAACAGGGCTGATCCGCTGGACGGAGCGTTCCGGCACATCGGATGCAACCGGTGCGACGCGATAGACTCTCTGTCCACGGTTTCCATAAATGTCGATCAGCGGCGTCACATCGGTGACGTCATCCCCAATCAGGGCAGAGGCTTTCTGCGCCTCCTCCAATGGCTCCGTCATGACGGCGACGAGGGTGAGCTTCTCGATCCCGAAACCCGGCTCGATCTTCTCCGTCCGGTCCCGAAACAGTTTCGTCAGCCAGGCGATATCGCGGGCCGGCTTTGCCGTTCCCGCACGGATTGCCTGTCTGGTACCGTCGACCTTCTCGACGATCAGGTCAGCACGGCGGACACCATGGCCGCGCTTCTGTAGCGCATCAACCAGTTGGACGACGAGGCGGCCGACATATTTGTCGATCGTTTCGGCAGCGCCAATCGGTTCAGCGAAGGCTCTCGAGACTTCCACCAGTTCAGGGGTGCGGATCGGCTCGATAGGCTCGGCGATACGACAGAGCATCTGATCGAGACGGCGTCCGATCTCGGGACCGAAGCGGAGAGTAAGCGGGGCACGTGGGGTATTTGCGAGCTCGCCGACCGTCTGAAAACCAAGGATACGCAGATCGCTCACGATTTTTGCCGGCAAACGCAGAAGCGAGATTGAAAGCTTTTCGACGGCCCGGACGGTCTCGCCCGGTGGAATGACGATCGTCTCGCGACTGATGGCTCGGGCACAGGCATGAGCAGCACCCCAGCTGTCGGCGACCGCCACACGCGCAGTCAGCTTCCTGCCCAGGAACTGGTTTGCAATCTTTGTGACCATGGGAAGCTCGCCGCCCTGCAGATGTTCGGCACCCTCCGTATCCATGACGATACCATCAATCCCGTCGACGGCGACGATTGGCGAATAGATCATCAGCGCCCAGAGCGTGATGCGCTCAAGTGCGACGCGATCGGCTTCGGGATCTGCGTCGATCAGCATGAGACCCTGAAACAGCGACTGTGCCTTTGCCGCGGCCATGCCAACGTGAACGCCTGCCTTGCGCGCAGAGGCATCGGCAGCCGACACCCATCGCTTCGAACCGCTTCTCGCAATCACGGCGATTGGCTGTTCAGGCGGAATGGAGGGATCGGCCCGACGTATTCGATCCGTCGGCAGATCCGGAAGATAAATGGATACGACCCTTGTCATCACACGCTCTCACGAGAAACTCAGCACACTCACCCGCTTTCACGCGCATCAACTCCAGAAACCATTGAGGCCTGCCCACCCCCGGTACCGGCAGCTCCTCTGATGGCATCACGCTCACCCGCCACCTTGTTGTCGAGGCGGTCGGCTGGCCAAAATCATTCGCCTCAGACTGCCTGCGCCATCGCCGGACCGCGAGCGCCATGCTCCCCGTCCGCTCGGCTGCCAGCTGCAGGCGACGGGAACTGACCATGGGCAGGCGAACGAGCTCGCCAACGACGGCGCCAATTCCGCCGAAGGACAAGCCTTCTTCCATATTGGCCAGAACATCCTCTTCCCTGTCGGATTCGACGAAGATCACGCGGTTGGGGTGAAGGCCCACCTCAGCAAGCCCCGGAAAGAACAGATCAGGTCGCGTCAGGCACCAGACGACCGGGCCTTTCGTTCGCGCGGCTATGCCAGCGACACAGAGCGCAGCCGCCGCGCCATCAACGGTACCCGAACCGCCGCCCGCAAACTCGTGCAGCGCCCCATAGGCAAGCCCACCGCCAGGCAGGGCCGCATCGATCTCGGGAACATCGAAGGCGAGCGTTCCGGCTCGTTTCGCGGATCCGCCCTCCATTGAGGCGATGCGTTCGCGCAAGTCGCAGATCACCCTCTGATGGGCAGCAGTCATCGTTCACGGCTCCCTTCGAGGTCGTGTTCAAAGGATCGACATCATGTCGAAAGTTGTATTTGTTCATTGTTTGTTCCTCCGCCGCAGAAGAGTCAAGCACCGCTGGGTTGAGGAATATTATCCCAACATTAGCAAAACCGAAGATTCGAAAAGGATTCAAGGATGTAGGGATAACAAGAATTTTTACCGCACTCCCCTCGTGTCGAACTCCGATCGGGGATAGATGGGCGGCGTCACAATCTTCTTAAGGTTTTCGTGCTGAACTCGTCTGCATGACGAAGCCACCGAGATCAAAGCCGCTCCTTCGTGATACCGAAGCCCCGATCCGCTCAAAGCCGCGTCGGAAGCGCAATCCCGCACAGCCACAGCTTCTGTTCAATCCGATGCCTGATCGCGTCGAGCCGGCACTTGCGCAACTGAAGGCCCATCCGCCACAAGGTGATCAATGGAGCTGGGAGCTGAAGTGGGATGGCTATCGGCTTGCGGTTCATATCGAACCGACCGGGGTCCGCATCCTGACGCGTGGCGGCCATGACTGGACGCATCGGTTTCCGGCAATTGCAGAGGCAGCGCGAGCGCTCGGACCGGCGACCATGATCATCGATGGCGAGGCGGTGGTGCTCGACGACGAAGGGCGGCCTGATTTTGGGCTGCTTCAGAAATCGTTGGGTGCTTCGGGCAAGGCGGCTGGCAATCGAGCGTCTGATGCCATCCTCTACGCCTTTGATCTCATGTACCTCGACGGGCACGATCTGCGGGAGATGGAGTACCGATCACGCCGGCATCTTCTCGAGGATACGATAAAGGCAAACGACGGCGCCATTCGTCTATCGGAAACACTCGACGCTGACCCCAACGTCCTGCTGGAGCATATCCGCAGCCTTGGTCTTGAAGGCATCGTCGGCAAGCATCTGGATCAGCCCTATCGTTCCGGTCGCGCCGGCGACTGGGTGAAGGTCAAATGCATCGAGAGCGAAGCCTTCATGGTCGTGGGTTACGAGCCATCGATGGCATCGCCTGCCGGGTTCGCCTCGTTGGTGGTGGCTGCTTATCGCGGCGACGAGCTCATCCATGTCGGAAACGTCGGCACGGGCTTCAAAGAAGCCGAGATGATCGGGCTTCGCAAAATGCTCGACAAGCTGCGCTGGAAACGAAAGCCGCCGCCTGTGCCCTTTACCGAAAAAACAGATATCGTTTGGGTCGAGCCGACACTGATTGCAGAGATCGAGTTTCGGGCGTGGACAGCCGACGGTAAATTGCGACACGCTTCCTACAAGGGCTTGCGGGAACGGCAAGACAATGCCGACGTTTACAGGCTCGAGTAGCGACACAGGCGGAACCTGACAAACTGCATTCGGTCGCAACGGAGGAATTGCTGCCATGTGCAACCTTTATCGCATGGAAGACAAGGACTGGGTCTCAAAATGGGCCCAGGACGCCGAAAGCCTGATCAATCTGATGCCAGCCTATCAGATGAACCCCGACCAGATGGGGCCGATCGTCCGAAACACGGCGGACGGCAAGAAGCAGCTGGTTCATGCCCGATGGGGCCTGCCCTCACCGATCTTCGTGCAAAAGAAGGCTGCGGAAGCTCGAGCAGATAAACTCAAGGCCAAGGGCAAAGCCTTCGATATCAACGAACTCATTCGCATGGAGCCGGACCGTGGCGTGACCAATGTCCGCAAGCTCAACCTGCCTCACTGGACGCGGTGGTTTGGTGTCGAACACAGGTGTCTTGTCCCGGTCACAAGCTTCGCCGAACCGGACCCCGCGAGCAAACAGGAAGGCGGCAATGTGCCCAATGCCTGGTTTGCCCGTGATGAGGCAAAGTCGCTGATGTTTTTCGCCGGTATCCACGTGCCGCAATGGAAGAGTGTACGCAAAGTACGTGACGGCCTCACCACTGACGACCTCTATGGCTTCTTGACCACGGATCCCAATGATCTCGTCAAGCCGATCCATGAGAAGGCCATGCCCGTTCTGCTGCTGACGAGGGAAGAAACCGAAATCTGGATGCGGGCACCCTGGGACGAGGCAAAGCACCTCGCCCGCCCACTACCGAACGATGCGTTGATTATTCTGTCGCGCGAGCCTTATGGGTCGTCGATTGTGTCGAAATCTGGCGAGTCGGAGGAGCAAGGCAGGCTGCTATAAAAAGCGCTTTAGTCAGCAGCACGACGACATTCAGATCGCCATGCCGGATGTTTTAAGGGAGCTTGTGAGAAACCCCGATTTAGCAGCGTCCATACGAAGTCAAATTGATTGATTGCTCGCAGAATTGGGAAAGCATTTTCGACAGGAGACCAATGATCGCTTTCCACCGTGCTTGAGGCTGGGAGCAGATCCCGGATCCGAAGAAGACCTCAAAGGACGTCAGAGCCTTTTGACAGCTCCCAAAGCGAAGCGACGGCGGCGCTCGCGTATGCGGGAACAGCGAGAACGAAGTTGCTGGCGATGAACTGATCGGCACCCCCGAACTCCGGCAATCTACGCAGGTTGTCGTCCTCCATAGCAGAGCGAAGTGATGCGAAAATCTTGAGAGAATCCACGAACCGGTATGGTCGAGCATGGATTGAACCCATTACCGGGACGATTGCATGTCAATCGGCTCGGAATGTTGACCCCTTATCGGCGTCCAATATTGGCTCTGACGCAGATTTGGTGCAATTCTCTCATGTCGCACCGATCAGCCGGGCTTGAAGAAGATCAAGTTTTCCGCGTCCGTACATTTGGCGTTTCACCAGCTTGAGCTTGGTGATCTGCCCTTCGGTTTGTCCATTTGACCAGGGTGAGACGATAGCTGCCCGGACAGCCTGAATGTCTTTCACCACGCCATTGCCAAAGGATGAAACCAGACTGTCGCGGGCGCGGTCGATCCAAGACGTGAGTTGGTTTTCCGCTTTGCGCCGGATCATCAGATGGAAGTCGGTAATGATATCGCGAGCCGCAATGAGCAACGGGACGCCGCTTTCGATGGCCGCGATGGTGACGGTCTCGGATTTTGTCAGGTTGTCTCTGCTGTTTGTCAAAAGGCGGGCAATCGTTCGGGCGGAGGGAATGCGGGTCAACGATTCCGCATCCGCCTTGTCGGCCCGCTTTCTTCTCGTGGCCCATTCACTCACGACCCGGCGAGAACCACGAAATCCCTGTGTTCGCAAACGCCGCCATAGCTCAGTAGCGTTCCGCTTGCCGGCGGCCCATTGCGCGTCGAGCCATTCAAAATAGCTCTCCAATGAGCTTTCTCTGGACCGAAAGACATCGTTTCGTTGACCTCTGAGCACTTGGCGGACCAAGCCACGGCTATGACCGGTACGGCGCACGATTTCCTTGATCATGATACCGTCCTTTGCCAGCGCGATGATGGCCGCGTTGGTCTGTTCGCGCCGGAGATAGCCTTCGTATTGAAGGCGTTCGGCCGCGGTCAGCAGCTTGGGATTGACGCGCGTTGCTTTGAGTGTCTTGTGGATTTGCCGCATCGACTTGCGGACGGCGTCCAGGAACGCACGGCTGGCATTCTCCATCAGATGCCATCGATCAGCGACCTGCACTGCATCAGGCAACGCCTTTGCTGCCGCCAGCCCGTAAGCGCCACCGCGGTCGCGAGCAATGATCTCGATTTGGGGATTTCCCCGCAACCACGCCTCTGCCGTCGCCGGCTCCCGGTCCGGCAGCAGACTGACCGGCCGCCGACGTTCCAGATCGCACACGATCGTGCCGTAGCGATGGTTGCGCCGCCATGCCCAGTCGTCGATGCCGATCACCGAGGGCGGGGTCGACGGCGGAAGTCCTTGCCTGCGGATAACGCGGAGCAAGGTATCGTTGCTTACGGGAAGCATCAGCCGTTGGGCAAAACGCGCCGCCGGTCTTCCGCCAAGCGCAAGCGCCAAATGGTGGACGAGATGTTCGAGGCGTCCGGTTCGTCTGGCATAGGGAAGCAGGACCTCGCCAAACCGCTCAGCGAATATTTGTCTGCCGCAGAGCACGGCATCGCAAGCGAATCTTCGTGTCTGTACGAGCAGCCTGACGCGTTTCCCAGAGAGGGGAAGGTCCGCGACTTGGCGGCAATAGCGACTTCGAACCGTTCGCGACATTCGTCCGCATGCCGGACACGCCGCGCTAGCGACGGCTCGGGAAAGCACGATGCGGGTCTCGTCATCAATGTGAGTGATGCGTTCGGCGGTGAAGCCAGCCGGTACCAAATCAGAAGCGCGGAACTTGGTGCTCATCATGCTGATTCCTTTGTGGAAACCAGCAAGACAGCATCGTTACAACTGCATCAAAACTGAGTCAGAGCCAATATT
>Ga0099826_10000788_pt1 | contig 16865 bp, 11 predicted proteins | sample Mtrugardesep15_FD_76830 | JGI IMG/M metagenome (GOLD analysis project Ga0099826, IMG submission 76830) | Root nodule microbial communities of legume samples collected from California, USA - M. trunc garden sep15 | ecosystem: Host-associated > Plants > Roots > Nodule | place: USA: California... | reverse complement strand
GTAGAAAAAGAGATTTATCTGTGAACAGATTTAAACTATATTAAAAAAATTAAACTACAAAGTTTTAGTTAAAAACTCAATAAAACTACAAAACTTTAATGTATAATCTAATTAAAAGTTTAATTTTTATACATTGTCAAATATTATTTGCATCATTTAACGGATACAATAAATTATAGGTTTTGAAAGAAAGTCATAGGTTTTAATTAAAAAAGTAGAAGAATACAAAAAACACATGCAAAATGTTTGACCCGATGCACTTGACAAATCCCACCACAAAAACCACAGCTTTATTCAGATCCCACTTTCTTTAAACAAAAAGCAGTTTCATTCAAGTCATCTTCAACCGTTGGATCTAAATCAAACGGCACACAATACGCGTGTGTACTTATGTCACGTTGAATCTGTGACACGCACTCACATTCTCTCTCCTCTTCTTCTTCCTCTTCTCTCTCTGCAATTCTCCGGTGGTCGCGAAACCCTAACCACCTTCAAAGCACCGTCGTAATAATTTCTGTAAGTTAGGGTTCCTAATTCTTCATGTCAATTTAATTTCTTCAAAACCGTTTCGTTAATTAATTCCGCAAATTATTGTTTATTAGGGGTTTTGTTGATTTTTATATAAAGTTTAGTTTTTTCATTGAAATTGAATATTTTTCATTGTTATTGTAGACATTTTATGAATTGTTATTTAGGCTCTGTTTGACAATGTCAGTTTTCGAGCTTGTAGCATTAGGGCTTATAAGCTCATAAGACCAAAATAGACCTGTTTGGTAAGCTATCATGTTTCATGATAAGTGCTTTTCTATGAACTTGCATAAGCTATTTTTTATAGCAAAAGATAAACTAGCATTGAATTGTTTTTATAAGCTACATTGGAGAACTTGTGAAATAAGTTGAAAAAAGCTTATTTAAATTTGACATAAGCTGTTTTCATAAGTTTCTCCTAAATAGCGTAAGTAGAGAAGCTCAAATAAGCCAATCCAAATAGGCTGTTTTCAAATAAGTTGATTTTTTTATTTTAAACAAAATATCTTTTTGTCATTTGATGTTTATTAGCTAGTTGTTATTGGCGATTTCCTTAGACCAAATATACTCGTAACCAACCAAGTGATTGGGCTCAAGTGGTTAATGAGCTCCACCAAAAGACGAATCATGACAATTCATGGCCAAACTTTACTTACCCCGTTGCTGAACTTTGGATTACTAGGGCTCCCTTCCCCTAAGAACTATTCTGATAAAAAATCTCATTATATAAAACCTGCAATCATTATTAACAATGTACATGGATTATATAATGAGATTTTGAGCAGTCTATGGGTATCATTTTTTGACTTCATGTATTGCATTTGCAATTTTGAATTTACTATTGAAGCTCAGGTAACTTAGATTGAACCTACTTTCTGTTTTATAGGGATACAATATACAGTCCGTGGTTGGTACATTAATCAATGAATTAGACACAGAGTAGCATAGCCTTGTAAATTGTTTCAAATGGATGTTCATGTGATAAATGTTGAAGAAGAAAGTGATCATCAAGCTCAGTCAGATGATGGGTATGCAGAACCTAGTGACAGTGAAATTCATAATGCACAAAACCTGCAACCACGTAAGCATTTTTCCAGTGTTGGAAGGACTATGCCTGAAACTTATCAAGGAGTTGGACTTGTTCCAAGTGGTGTCATGTATGTATCCATGGATGGGAATCACAATTCGAATCAGAATACTTGTGCCGTGTTGAATATTCATGCTAGCACTGCCGCTGAACCAAGCCACCCTGTTATAAATGACAAATTTATGAATATTTCTGCTCGGCCACCTTTTCAAAACAGGACATTAGGGAAGGATGCCCATAATCTGCTGGAGTATTTTAAGAGAATGCAGGGTGAGAACCCTGGGTTCTTCTATGCTATACAACTAGATGAAGACAACCATATGTCTAATGTCTTTTGGGCAGATGCCCGATCCAGGACAGCTTACAGTCATTTTGGTGATGCAGTTCATCTGGACACCACATGTCGAGTTAACCAGTACAAAGTGCCATTTGCTCCTATTACTGGTGTAAACAATCATGGTCAGGTGGTTTTGTTTGGTTGTGCACTCCTTTTAGATGACTCCGAGGCTTCTTTTTTTTGGCTCTTTAAGACATTTCTCACAGCAATGCATGATCGACAGCCTGTCTCCATAATTACTGATCAAGACACAGCCATACAGGTGGCAGTTTCACAAGTTTTCCCACAAGCTCGCCACTGTATTAACAAGTGGGATGTCTTGAGAGAAGGCCAGGAAAAGTTGGCCCATGTATGTCTTGCACATCCAAAATTTCAGGGTGAACTTTATACTTGCATTAACCTGACGGAAACTATTGAGGAGTTTGAGTCATCTTGGAATTCTATCCTTGATAAATATAAACTTAGAAGAAATGATTGGCTTCAGTCTCTGTATAATGCTCGTGCTCAATGGGTTCCAGCATATTTTCGTGATTCATTTTTTGCTGCAATATCTCCTAATCAGGGATTTGGTGGTTCTTTTTTTGATGGTTATGTCGACCAAGAGATGACATTGCCATTGTTCTTTAGGCAGTATGAAAGAGCCTTAGAGAGCTGGACAGAAAAGGAAATAGAAGCAGACTTTGAGACAATTTGCACAACACCAGTTTTGAAGACACCTTCACCAATGGAGAAACAGGCTGCTAACCTTTATACAAGAAAAATATTTTTGAAGTTTCAGGAAGAGCTAGTTGAAACTTTTGTTTATACTGCAAATATAATTGAAGGAGATGATGTAAATAGCACATTCAAGGTTGCAAAGTTTGAGGATGTCGACAAGGCATACACTGTCACATTTAACCATGCTGAACTGAGAGCTAACTGTAGTTGCCACATGTTTGAGCATTCAGGCATTCTTTGCAGGCACATTTTAACTGTTTTCACTATGACAAATGTACTTACATTACCATCTCATTACATCTTAAAACGGTGGACAACAAATGCAAAAAGTAGAGCCGGATCAGATGAACGTACTGGTGAATTACATGGACAGAAGTCTCTGACATCGAGGTACAGTAATCTATGTCGGGAAGCCATCAGATATGCCGAAGATGGGGCGGTAACTATGGAAACTTATAATGCTGCTATGACTGGTTTTAAAGAAGGTGAAAAGAAGGTTGCTGCGATGAAAAGAAGTGTTGCCAAAGCTAAACCTCCAAATAATCAAGTCAGTGGGACTAAAAATGACAAGAAAACTACCACCAGTTCAACTTTGGATATAACTCCTCTTTTGTGGCCCCGACAAGATGAAACAAGGAGGTTTAATCTTAATGATTCTGGTGGTTCGGTTCAATCAGCTGCTGACCTAAATTTGCCACGAATGGCCCCGGTGTCTGTTCATAGAGATGATGGTCCATCTGGAAACATGGTATGGAAAAAGATCCTTTTTCCTTCTGTTTCTATTGTTTAATGGAATAGGATTCCATGGAATTGATTTGATCCTTGATATCTTTCATATAGGTGGTTCTTCCATGCCTAAAATCAATGACATGGGTAATGGAGAACAAAAACTCAAGTCTAGGGAATAAAGTAGCTGTTATCAATCTGAAGGTATGCTCATATTATCCTCAACTAAGGAAAAGTAAATTCTAATATTCTTTATTTAGCTTTGCTTTATAGTTGGTCCTGATTTTGGTGCTTTATTTGCATGTTTATGGATACCTTCTGTAGCGTTTCAGCTGGAAAAGTACTTTACTTTTGCCCTCTCATATCATATTTGATAACCAGTTAGGAAATTTAATCCTTAACATATTTCAAGCACCATATTGCAGTTGCAAGATTATAGTAGGAATCCATCAACAGAATCTGAGGTTAAGTTTCAGCTCTCAAGAGTTTCTTTGGAACCAATGCTGAAGTCTATGGGCTACATCAGTGAACAGCTCTCAAGGCCAGCAAATAAGGTCGCTGTAGTAAACCTGAGGGTATGTAATTTTATTTTCTAAACATGTCCTAAATATTTTTTGTATAATTGTTCTAGTACTAGAAAAGCACAGACCAATGCGTCTTTAAACGTCGTGGTCAAACTTCCTTTGAAGCGACATTCTTGATAATAAGTTTCTATAGGGGATAAGAAAGATGTACTTGCAATTTCAATTTATAAAGTGAGTTTTTATGATGAGTCCTTGATATTGATTACGTTGCCGAAGAAGATGATATACTAATTAGAATTTGGGTTGGGCCTAACTCATCCTCTACTTAACCGGCTTGTAAAGTGATGAGACCCATCACTTATAAAACACATTGTCATGCCATATCTCATCAAATGTGAAACTCTTAACCCTCCCCACGCCCTGGACTAGACATCTGGAGTGTGACCTGATAGCAGTGACCTGATAGCAAGTGTGCCAACTCCAAATGGATCTTGGATAGACTTCAATACCATCTTAGAATTTGGGTGGCCCGATAGTGGTGATCTGATAGTATGTGTCTCTAGGTTATCAAAAGTGCTTGGTGTGGCCGATATAGTGGTGCGACATGGAAATAATGAAGCCTCCACTCCCAGTCACATTGGAGCACTGCAGATGGGTGATGCAGTGGGAGCGGCCACTATTGTGGTGACCAGTTCGGAGCGGTGCGAGGACAAAGTCGCCGCTACTCCCTTTTTTATGGTTAAAGAGAAGAAGGAGAAGAAATGAAAGAAGTGAAGAACTGTGAAGAAGAACGATTAAGATGCAGATAATTGGGATTTGTATGCATCTGTATCTCTCATAGACGAGCAGGAAAGCAAATCCGAACTGTGATTCAACCGGTCATGAAAAAGAAGAAAGATGAACAGTGGTGCGGCTGATGGGAGAGGCGTAAAGTAGGTAGAAGATGGAAAGAAAACTAGGGTAAAAGATGCAAAGAAAACCAATGGGTTGGGCTAGGTCCAGTGACATAATGTAACAAATTGGGCCTTTCTTAGTTACCATCTTCTTTTTGAATTATTTTACTGTTTTTCTAAATAAGTTAATAGCAGTAAAATACCATTTACTGTTGTTATATAAAATTAATTAATATCAATAAGTAAATAACAGTGGTATTAATACTATATATATTTTTTGAAGTAGTGGTATTAACACTATATATTAATACTAAATATATTTTTCATTTATATTAATATTTTTTTTTTCATTTAGATTAATAATAAATAGATTTTTTTTATACTTTCTTAGTCCTTAGTTAATACTATAATTTTTGGTATTAGTGTGCGCGTCTCTAAATAGTGCCCGCTCCGCAATCCTGCATTGATAACTATGAGGTGTCTCAACGGGACTTAAAATATTTAGCCCTAAATTTTATTATCTTTCTAGATACAGCATGATCTTTTTGATATTAATATCCTATAATTGTTTTTATCAAATTTGTTCTGAATAGGAAACAAATATAGCCGACCCCACTTAGTGGGATAAGGCTTGGTTGTGGTTGTTGTAGGAAACAACTATAGTTGGTAAAGTGTTCAATTCCTTAGTATCCCATGGTCAAGTGGGAGGTAGAATTTTGACTTGGAATCCATATTTTGAGTAAACTGTCGGCTGCATGGAGTAGTAATTTTAGTCAACGTCGCTGTGTTATTTTTCTTTTGTTGGATAATTATTTGTGGAAATAGTTCAATGTTAACTTTTGGTTCAATAATGGATCTATATGAAGTTATCAAAATCATATGATTCTCAGTTTGAATCATACAACTAGATCCAATTCACATATGTAATGATATAAACCAGAGGGCGAAGACATGAATCAGAGGGTGAATTAGAACCTTACCAGAGTTGAGACGGTATTACATTAACTGGTGTAATTTGGTCATCTTTATTTCTGAATGATTCTCATGAGTTATGACACGGGAAATTGAAAACACAATCATGATTTTTTAGGTGGTTTGTGATGGATAAAAAGTCCCGTGACCTGATTGATAAAAAGTCCAGTCAATTTGGATTTCCATTTCAAATACTAGCTAGATTCTTAAGAAAATCCATTGAAGTCAGATGACAATTTGTTTTTCCCAATCATTGGGACGTTCCTTAAAAAAATTGTGCCCTTTCCATAGTCCATGTATGTTACTATTCAACTTTGTCGTGCTTTCTTCTTTTTAGTATTGACTGCATCATGTAGTTTACTTGTGACTTATAAAGTTGATTTAATAATTCATGGGTTGTCTTATTTCCAGGTGGCCTACTATTGTGTTACTGGACATTTTCTTCAATCATATATACACATATATGATATAACTTCTTTTTGAAGTTTTTGTTCAGTTTGATGTTATATCTTAAAAATACAGTTCTCATTCACAATTTAGAAATCACAAGCATTATTAGTTCTCACTGACCACCAGTGCTCCTTCCCTCCCTTAAAGAATAGGAAGTATAGATAAAAACAAATGCTGATAACTTGTCACTAATTATATTATGATTCACATCTCTTGTTGTAGCATAGTATACTCTTATGTGTTATTATTTGATTATCTGTCTATTGACTTTGATTTTCTTTTTTATTGTTGGATTAAATCTTGTAAATGTTTCAGCTTCAAGATGCGGATACAACTTCCGGTGAGTCTGAAGTTAAGTTTCAAGTGTCCAGGGATACATTGGGTGCCATGCTACGATCAATGGCCTATATCCGTGAGCAGCTATCTCATTCTGTAAGTTTCTTGTTTGTTATCTCTTTGACCATGATTCATGGGTGTGTCATATAATTATTGTAATGAGTGAATCGCTATTTTGGTCCTCGACATTGTATGGTTCAAGCAATTTAAACTCAAATTTGTGAAATGACAGTTTAGTTCTTGAAATTGAAGACCACAATCAATTTAGTCCCCTCCTTTGATCACTTCAGTCTAGTTTGATGAATCTAGATTGCAAAGTAGAAATCAATGGAAGCCCTAAACAAATTTTTGGATACATGCTTCAACTGAGCATTCCCTGAATGTGTGAACTGAGCATTTAGGAACTGAATTGATTGGTGACCTTCAATTTTAGGAACTAATTTTTCAGTACGTAAATTTGGAGGATCAAATTGTTTGCCATTGCTTATATTATGAAAGTGGCTTTCTGAATAACCCTAATAAGTTTGGCATAGGCTATTTGCTGAATCTCTTCAACTCCACTGGCAGTTTACTCCTCAACTTGAACTTATGTTTGTACTGACGATTTTTTGCACTCCTATTTGAAAATAATATATAGTCAGTGAAATTTCTTTGACTGGAAACAAGAACAAGCCAATGCTTTCTTAAAAATAAAGTATTAACCATCCACCTTTATCACATCAGGTTTAAGTTAGTTTTCAGTATGCTGATCTAATAATTGTGTTAAAAGGTTTGAATGTGTTTAGTTGTTTATGAAAAATATGCATTGCAAGTGATGACCGCCTTGGTACATGTCTATTGTCTGAGTTCAATTTATATTACTTTAGCTGAAAATCTGTGTCATTATGGGGGGTGATTTTCTTTGTTGATATTAATGTCCATTTAAATGTTAAAATTTGGCAGGGTGATGTGCAATCAGAACCTCTGTTGAAAAGGCATAGGAAGTAAAACATCAAATTTTCATTCATACTCAGGTGGGCGTGGCTGCTTTGCTTCTTAACGGAAGTTCAATGACCACTCGGTACAAAAAGCAGAAAAAGCTTAGAAGTTGTAGTGTTTTAGTGTGGTTAGCTTCTTTTTCTCCAAGTTTGTTCTCCGACACATAACATATAGGGTTTAGGAATTTGGGCCTAATAAAGGTAAATACTAAATAGTGTGCGCTTTCCCCGCCCTCGCGACCAGAAAGTCCTTAGCTTCTGAATTATGCATCCGAACTGCACATATTGCTCAGAAGTACGCATCTAGATGGCAAAAAAATTGGTAATTTATTTTTTGAATGCATTGATGTTGGGGGGTAGGAAAAGTAGCCTTCAAATAGTGTGACATGGGGGAATAGTAGTTGTAGCAAAAAAAACTATGGTTGGTGACACAATGAATATATAAATTGCATTTATGACAAGTTTCTTTATACATCTATATTGGGGGAAGAACAGCTATCACAATGTGTGCCATTTTAAAGAGTTATGTCATTGTTTTGACAATTTTGCCTATGACAAACACTTCACACTAAGTTTAAAGTTTATCTTTTTGTATAGTTCCAATTTAAGTTGAAGTATATCTTTTTGTATAATTCCAATTTAAGTTAAAGTTTATCTTATATGCCTAAAAACGTTTACTTATAGCATAAGTATAATAAAGATTAGTACTTATTAGTACGGTAGGAAAAATTAAAGAATGTGGAGACTAGCTTCATTCATCAATATTTTCTGTTTTTGTCGAATTCAGAGATATCCATTGTGAAAAATATGACACATCAGTATTCTTGTGTTTTGCTATAAAAATTATCACGCTAATTAAGAAGCAGCACTCTAATGATGGTTATATCAATTTCGAATTGGTAGTCCAAATTACTATGCATCTTCGTTATCATGGTGTGATATGATCGCTTGGTGCCAAAACATGATAGACTATATCCCTTTTGGAAAGAAATATAAGCAAAAATGATAATTGAAAAGTCAATGTACGTGGTTAAAAATTTAATCCAAATACATTAACTTTTCAACTACCATTTTTTTTTGCTTATGTTTCATTCCGGAGGGAGTAGTATAGTGCATTAATTTGGATAGGAGACCTGCCTAGGGGCCTCTTTACATCGTCTATATTGGGCAAAGAGAACTGTCCTTTTGGGATTGTATTCAATTCAATTGTTTTGACGTTTTTGTCAATGGGAGCAATAAATTTTCAAAAGCAGGTCTAATTAGGTGAAGGCTTATTGTCATATTTAATTGGAGATTTCTTAGAAGAAAATTGTTCTTAGTTACACGTTAATGCTCCCTGACGTAGGGGAAACTTTTTTGATAGATTATGAACTTGTTTAAGTTGAGTTTTTACAATTTGCAAAGGATATGTGCTCTTTCTAAACATAATCATGGAATCCGATTCAATGAACACAATTAATACCAGCAGCAAAACCACTCTTATTTGGATTGAGGAAACTCTATGATGTCTGTGTTTTTTATTTCAAGCCAGACTTTGTTTAATGAAATACTTTTCCACGTCAAACAAAAAAGTTGAGTTTGCAAGAAGGTGTGACAAGAATCTTATATGATTGGTTTTCATTTCGAGCTGAAATCAGTTCTAACTTTTTACAATTTTTTATATGCATGTTAAAACTATTTTTGGTAATTATACACAACAAAAGCAATTTTAATCTAAAATATTCAAACAAAATGAATTCACAAAATCATTTTTATGAGAATGCATCCAAACACAAACCACTCTACATTCAACTCACTTTTAGTTAAAATTAATCCATTCAAAATCAATTTTCACCACCAAGATCAAATCATAGTACTATTACTACTTTCATTTTGTGGCATATATATAAATTTTTTATGAACTCGAGATTATAATCTTAACATATACTGTGCACCAACGACCACTTGCACTAGACCGATAATTTCTTCTAGGTGTATTTCTTTTAACAAACTTTCTTATAGGTGTTAATCCTTATTTCTTGCAAACTTTTTTTTTACCACAAAGGTTTTCCAAACAAAATTGTAAACCGTCATTAGCTAATTTTCGTTTGTTTTTGGCAAAAACGTTTGTTTTTCTTAAAAATGGTGTACCATGTGGACCTTCTTTTCTCAATATAGATCATATGTATATATACATAAAAATAGCCACGGCAAATCTCTACATTAAATATTTGAGTGTAATATTGATATTTGTGATTAGAAGAAATTAAGTAACACCATGCAATGCACGTCGTTGACTAATTAATTCACATCTTTATCCCTAGCTAGTGGCTAATACTACATTTTCTCCCCTATAAATACAACAAATATATGAAAGATACTCATATAATCATAATTAGTGAAATTGAACTCTTTTAAACACTGATTAGAAATTAAACAACTACTTTCATATGGATTGCTTTTCTCAATGTTTCAAGGCTGTGGTGGGAAGTAGCAGTGACAGTGAAAGCAATGACACCAACACAAAATCTCAGAATTTGATCAAAGTGAAAGCTATTGTTACTTTGAAACATAGTGATGATGGACTTATAAGGAATCTTGTAGATGGAGGGATTCAACAGATTGAAGAGTTAGTTGGGAAAACACTTGTATTGGAGCTTGTGAGCAATGAGCTTGATCAAGGTAACTTCTATTTTATATATAAAATAAATGTTTTAGATTAACATAAAAATGGATAGTCTACATGATGATCTATATAGTATAAACTTTTAATTCAATGTTGAGTTATATCAGTGTAATTTGATATGCGTGTGTTTTGATTTGAGCACCATGTAACATTTTACGCGATGTTTATATGAATGAAGAAACAAATTCAGAGAAGGAGACGGTAAAAGGCTCGGCACAATGTAAAGAGGAAAAAGAGGACGACGAGCAGTATGAAGCCGAATTTGAGTTATCCAAAGATTTTGGGAAGGTTGGTGCTATTCTAATTGAGAATGAGCAACACAAGGAGTTGTTTTTAAAGACTATAGTCCTTCATGGCTTCCCTGATGGCCCTCTTAACCTCACATGCAATTCCTGGATTCAACCCAAGCAAGATAGTTCTGCCAAGAGAGTTTTCTTCACCGACAAGGTAATTAGAATTATTATCTTTTCATCTCCTTTGAACACTTTTTAGTGATAATCTCTTATATCCATATATATGTTCCATATGGTTAACTAATTAACCTATCCATATGTAATAGTCATATCTGCCATCTCAAACACCAAGAGGGTTACAAAGACTGAGAAAAGAAGAGCTAATGCAACTAACAGGTAATGGAGAAGGAGAACGGAAAAGCTCAGACAGAATTTATGACTATGATGTCTACAATGATCTTGGTGATCCTGATACCAACATTGAACTCAAAAGACCTGTTCTTGGTGGCACCAAACAATATCCATATCCAAGACGCTGTCGCACCGGTCGAAAGCATTCTGATGCAGGTTATCTATTTTTTTCTTGGTATAAGTTTTAGAGATCTTCGAAGATATATATGTTCATAACACATTTTTTTTATGCAGACCCTTTATATGAAGAAAGGAGTAATTTAGACTTCTATGTTCCTCGTGATGAGTCATTTTCTGAAACAAAACAGACACAATTCAATACTTCTACCATAGCTTTAGGGATAACTGCTGTTATTCAATCCTTAGACACAATTCTCACAGATCCAAATCTTGGATTTGCTAGCTTTGAAGACATAGAAGAAATTTACAAAGAAGGATTTCATTTACCGCCTTTTAAATCCAATGACTTAACATTTCTCCAAAAAGTCATTCCAAAGTTGATTGAAATTGCTAATGATAGCCAAAATCTTTTGCGCTTTGATGCTCCAGAACCATTCAAAAGTAAGTTTGTTTAATCATATAAATAAGTTGTTAACGATTTTTCCTAGTTACTTATCGGTATAAATGTGTTTCGGAATTGTAGGGGATAGATTCTTTTGGTTTTCAGATGTGGAGTTTGCCAGAGAAACTTTGGCTGGTGCCAATCCATATAGCATTCAATTGGTTAAGGTATGGATTGCAACAATTATTCATTTTACTCCTTTCACAATATTTATATATATGTAAAAGTTTGCAAAGATTTTTTCTTCTTACTGTTTTTGTTAATTTTATAGGAATGGCCTTTGAAAAGTAAACTAGATCCCAAAGTCTATGGTCCACCAGAATCAGCAATTACTAGAGAAATCATTGAGCCACAGATAATAAATTACAATACAGTTAAAGAGGTACCAAAAACACCAATAATGTTTTTTATTAAATTAACAATGTAAAGCATTAATAATAATTCATTTGAATACTATACAGGCTATTAAAGAGAAGAAGTTGTTCATGCTAGACTATCATGATTTCTACTTACCATACGTAAGCAAAGTGAGAAAGATTGAGGGAACAACACTATATGGATCAAGAACACTATTCTTCCTTACTAGTGAAGGAATATTGAAGCCACTAGCTATTGAGCTCACTAGGCCACCTATTGATGGCAAGGCACAATGGAAGCAAGTTTTCACACCTAGCTCTGATCATTCCTCCAATCTTTGGCTTTGGAGGCTTGCGAAAGCTCATGTTCTTGCTCATGATTCTGGTCATCACCAACTTATAAGCCATTGGTGAGTACTAATTAGGTTGTATAAGATGTTATGTCAAGTTTATCACTAGTACTAACATAGTAATATGTTAACTGTGTTTGCAGGCTAAGAACTCATTGTGTTGTTGAACCTATTATAATTGCTACACACAGACAACTCAGTTCAATGCATCCAATTTATAGATTATTGCATCCACATCTGAGATATACAATGGAGATCAATAAAATTGCTCGTGAAGTTCTCATTAATGCAAGTGGCATCCTTGAAATAACATTCTTTCCTAAAAAATATACAATGGAGTTAAGCTCTGTGGCATATGATAAGCTTTGGCAATTTGATCTGCAGGCACTTCCAAGTGATCTTATTAACAGGTACTGTTTGTTGAGATGCTTAATATTTAGATTCTGTTTTGATAAACAATTCAATTAAGCGCTTATCATATATGTGCTTATGTATGATGAAATAAAGTCAATACTATTTTTATATAACCCTTGAGTTGTTTTCTTTTTTGAAAACCACATTAAGTACTACTTTGTTCATGTAGATTGTTTTTTTTTTTTCAAGAGGAATGGCTGTGAAAGATCCTAGTGCACAACATGGCCTAAAGCTAGCAATTGAAGACTATCCTTTTGCCAACGACGGTCTTCTAATATGGAATGCAATCAAACAATGGGTGACAGATTATGTAAATCATTACTATCCAAGCTCGAGCATCGTAGAGTCTGATCAAGAGCTCCAAGCATGGTGGACAGAAATAAAAACAGTAGGACATGCGGACAAATCCGAAGAACCATGGTGGCCAAATCTCAAAACACAAAAAGATCTTATTGATATCATCACTACTATAACATGGATAGCCTCTGCTCAGCATGCAGCTGTGAACTTCACACAATATGCTTATATAGGATTTTTCCCTAATAGACCAACCATTGCTAGAAACAAAATGCCAACAGAAGACCCTACTAAGGAAGAATGGGAAAAATTTATTAACACGCCAGAACAAACACTTTTGGAGAGCTTTCCATCACAAATTCAAGCAACCTTGTTTACGGTTATAATGAACATATTATCAGAACATTCAGCAGATGAAGAGTATATTGGACAAAAAATAGAGCCATCTTGGGGTGAGAATCCAACTATAAAAGCAGCCTTTGAAAGGTTTCATAGGAGATTGAAAGAGATTGAAGGTATTATAGATTCAAGGAATGAAAACAAGAATTTGAAGAATAGAAATGGAGCTGGGATAATGCCTTATGAGTCATTAAAGCCATTTTCAGGGCCTGGAGTTACTGGAAAAGGAGTTCCATACAGCATATCTATTTAAAGTTTGGTATATATGAATAATCAAATGTGATGTTTATCTTTGGTTCTTACATTTATCAAGAATAAAGATGCAAATTATATACATTTATCTTGTACCTATTGTCTATTCTGATCTATGTTTTAGTAAGTTATGTTTAGTAATTATGCAGATCCCTCAATGTTGAGAGCTCTTTCAAAATTTAGCGTATGCCGCTATAAGTGACGTGCACACGGTATTCTTTAGTAAAAGGCAAAAGAATAGTTCGTTGTGTGCTCATCACACAGCTCCGTGATTTTGCTTCAAAGAGAGTCCTTTCTTAACGTTAACGACTTATTTTCATATGCAAACTGGTCGATATGGGATTGATATGCAAGAACATAGGCACACATGACACACCACAATACCAAACCCCTTCTGTTTCTCCACAAAAGGGTTAGTGGAAAAATGACACCTACATTCTGCAAGACAAAAATTTGTCCTGATACATTTACCCTCTTTTTAATCTTCTCGCCGGTCATGGCCTGCTAGAAATTACTTGCATGCACTTTGTTCATGTCACAAAAGGGAATAGGCAAATTACAATACTTCTGTTTTCTGAACGTCTTTGTGATGGCTGTTTTTTCTTTTGCATGTCAGTTATCAATTAACATTAATATTAATAACCTAGTGAAAGGGGAGTGTTTTGAACTCATTCAGAAAACATTAGGAGTATTTATAGTTAAGAAAATGCCACGTACTACAACTCACCTAAGTGAAATATTTTGATATTTAGAATCGCTAATGTTTTCCTTAAATTATTTATGTTTAATTTACTTAAAAAAAAAGTGTATGTTTAATCATGTGTGACAAAAATTGATTTTGTAAAATTGATTATATTTAAAAGTGAGTTGAATGTAAAACGATTTATGTTCGGATACATCATCGTAGACGTGAGTATTGTCACCGAACCCCTCCATGTAAATTTTCTCATCTAGATTATCGAGAGGAAATGTTGTTATCACACCCATCTACTATAAATGCATGTCACGACTCGCTACAAATGCTAACATTGCCATGATAGAAATATGTCTAACGACCAGAGAGAAAATCATCATAGTTAATTCCTTTTTATTGTGAGTACTCCTTTGCAACAAGATGAGCCTTGAATTTCCCCCTTCTTTTTATGTTACTGTTGGTTTTCTCCCCCATTGCACGCATCCACTTATCTTTATCCTAGCTAGCTATAACATCTTCAAAAGGGGAAGGGTTTCCAGAATTAGTAAGAAGTGTATATAAGTTATCAAGTCTTTATATCCATATATTTCTGGTGGTTTGATATGACAATGTTCTCCGACAAGTACAAGACATACTGCACTTGAAACTTCAAGCCCATGTACTCTTATAAGTAGTTCTTCCGGTCTCAAATGTAAGCAACTTTTCATTTTTTAGATTTATTCAATAAATGATATATGTGGTCTATATTATAGACCATATACATCAATTATTGAATGAACCTAAAAAGTAAAAAGTTGTTTACATTTGAGACAGAAGGGAGTAATTCTAGGGACCCGTGAAAAAATATCGAAGAAATCTATATTTTCTCTTTATCTAAAACCTTTGGCTACAAGGCAAACCTTTTATTTATCAAAAGTTTATTGGATTTTAGTTTCTTTTTTAAAATCTATTTACAACCTATTAATTTGCAACCACGAGGCAGGTGTACTAAACATCATGTCCTGTTAGACTCTAGAAAATTCATTTCATCTTTTATAGTTTCTTGTCATAAATCAACATCCTATAAAAACATGATTTCTTGAAGGGTTGTTGGATCCTCCTATAATGATTAGACCATATAATTGAGAGATAAGAGATGTTTGGTTGTCTTTTCTTTAAAATGTCATAAGGAGAAATTTTGTACTTAGACTTAAAAAATTTTGTACTTAGACTTAAAGTACTCTATTTACCACAAAACAAACAATTAAAAAAATCCTCCCACCACTGAGATGCAACGTCCAAATTATGTAGGATTGCAACAACTGACACGGTAAAGTTCTATTTTTTCAAAGGAGAAATTTAATATTTTATTTAGTACAAAATAAACGGTTAAGAAAAATAATTAATTAACTCTTTAAAAATAAATAAATAATTGATTTCCTATGAATGTACAAATCAATTTATATTCGAGTCAGCTTGTCTCAAAATCGATTATAGACTCTATATGAGACTTTAAACAATATATCTTAAATTTTATTGTTAGATGCAAAGTATAACTCTCGGCCTAACTTATTTCATTCGGTAACGACGTGTGAACGTGCATTAAATGTTCGCCAAACTACTTTAAAAGACAACTTTATTTTTTGAAGGATGCTTAAAAGACAAAACTTAAATATTCTGAATGTGGGTCTTCTACATTTCTTTAATATTTTCTTTATATAGTAGAAATCGTGACCCATGTGCAAATCTAGCCTAAAAAGGAAAGAAACAAAAGTGTTTAGGACAAACCATTCAATATGAAATTGACACATGAATTGCTAAGAAGATTAGAAGAGATAACGTGAGCAAAAAGTTTCCACCATTGCTATCAAAAACAATATCAGTAGATAGATTTTATTGACAATATAGATATATAGATAACCTACAAATTGAAGTATTGTGGCCCCTATCTAGCCAGCATTATCTTCACGTGTTTTTTGTAGTTAGGCAAATTAAATTAAACGACAAAACCATTGAAGTGTCCATGATAGCTGTTGTACTTCTTTCCTAATAATATAGATAGTAAATCAAATTAATATATTGTGTGAGCAAAACCAACCAACCATATGATATTATATCTTGGTGGAAATATGACATATTTGTTGAAGAAGCCACATGTTCATCAATCATTCATTACCAATAATGCAATATTTTCTACTTCCTATATATTGAGGAAAAATATTTCTCACAACAATAGCCCTAATTGGTTCTTCAAATCTTCTCTAAGTAAAAAGGTTTGCATAAGAAGGTGTGGTTCTAGTTGTATAAGAGTAGTGATGGCAAAAGGAAGCAGCAGTGATACCAAATCTCATCATAATGTAAAAGCTTTAGTGACTGTGAAGGAAAGTGATGGTGGCCTCATCAAGAATATTGTTACTGGTATTGTTGGTAGCAAACACTTAATTTTGGAGTTAGTCGGTGCTGAGCTTGATCCTAGTAAGTTTATGAGATTAATTTTTATTCTCTGTGTCTGTAAAAAGAAATTATACCATTGACAAATCACAGTTATTCATACATGTTCCTTTATAAATAGTTATAATTAAAGTCAACGTTTTCAATGACCTCATCATTGATTGATAGTGTAAAAAACTTTTAAAACGAAAGTGTATGTAGTATAAAAATTAAGAGTTCAATGGCCATATAGTGTCTCACATCTTACGGGAGCCC
>Ga0099826_10000787_pt1 | contig 16871 bp, 5 predicted proteins | sample Mtrugardesep15_FD_76830 | JGI IMG/M metagenome (GOLD analysis project Ga0099826, IMG submission 76830) | Root nodule microbial communities of legume samples collected from California, USA - M. trunc garden sep15 | ecosystem: Host-associated > Plants > Roots > Nodule | place: USA: California... | reverse complement strand
TTGCATTGTTTGGTCCATCTCTCTCACGTATGAACATGTACTGTAGTAGCATTTTTTTTACAATGCAATAAGGTCGGTATGAAGGCAAGTATTATAGTGCTATGCTTTGGTAAGTAGTATTGAGTACTGGCAATTAAGATGAAAAACAAGTTAAATATAAATTTTATATAGATAAATGAGAAGAGAGAGAATATGCATTGAAAATCTAGTATTTAGTGACAATTTTTTTGCATATGCAATAGTTTTGTTTTTGTTGTTGAAACATCTTACTTTTACTTAAAACAGATCCAAAGTATTTGCATTACAATGCCAAAACATTGTTTTGTCTCAAAAAACAAAAAATCAAAAAAAAAAAAATCAAAAAAACCTTAATGAATGGTACAACACAATAAAGTCAAAACCTCAGAGTCCATGCTTGGTACAACGTCGGTAACGACGCTTAGCATTGTACCTAGAAAATTACTCTTCTCCATTTTAAAATTGTTCATTCCCTTAACTCGGTTAGAGTTAACTCCGCTCGGCATTTTTCAGCTAGAGAGTTAACTCTCACTGACACTTTTAAGATCGGTTCAATCACTTTTTAAGTCGGTTCAACCGATCTTAAATGTGTCAGCGGGAGTTAACTCTAGCTGAAAAAATGTCAAGCGGGAGTTAACTCTAGTTGAGTTAAGGAAATGAGCGGTTTTGAAAGGTAGAAAAGCAATTTTCTTGTACCTAATGATGTTGTCGGCCCTCATACGGATCCAGTAAGGGATGGGCATGTTCTGCCTCGTCTTCTTTGTCAGGTTCTTGATTGTGTGATAGCATTTTTGATTCTCACCTCTAGAATGCTCGACAATTGCATCGACGATGCTTGTAAACCCTAACACAAGTGGTTCTAGTTGAAAACTGAAGTTAAAATTTGTTGAATGAATTACGTTTTTGGTCCCAGGAGTTTATAAATTTTGTTTGCTTTTGATCCTTTTAATTATATGTTTAGTTTATAATTTTTTTCATCCATGCCATGTGGCAATCTCTCTCATTAGAGACTAATGTGACAATGATGACATGGAACTCAATGTCACATGGCAAGATCTATTCATCAAGATTCGTTCAACTTCGGTAAATTTAGTGCGATTTGGATACCCAGGAGATCAAAAGCGATAAAATCTTAAATTTTGAGGGTAGAATCTTAATAATTTGTTTTCAAAATTTAAAAGGGATAAAATGAAATTATATTTAACAAACAACTTTGCGTTCTCCGCACAAGGAGTGCCAAAGAAGTGCAAAGAAAAGGTAACAGTTACATCAAAACAGCGAAGAAATCCCCAAAAAAAGTAAAAATATGAAATTACAGAGCTCTTTCCAAACACAAAAGAAGATTCCAAATTTGACGGTAAAAATTAAAGTGAAGACAAAGATTATCTACATCCTCTGTATTATCATACCCTCCTACACAAAGAAGGTTATAGGTTTAGATTTAGGTTTAGGCTTAAATAACTAAATTAATTAATTAATTGTACACCAAAAATAAATTATTATTTATCATATTATATAAATATGTATATGCGGATTGCGGGCCTAAATAGTGCCCTTACCCGCGCTCATAACCCTTTAAATTTATGAGTAATTACCCGGACCCAAGCCCGAACTCATAAAAGCGGGATTTCATCCTGCCCGTTGCATGTATTCTTTGCGGGTGTCCATCGGACCTGCGTCCAATTGTCATGACATTGTAATATAATTAAATAATAAAATATTCCAAAAATCTTCAACTTGAGCTACATATCTTAATATTTATATTATAATCCTTTATGTGTGCATCAAAATGTTATTTATGTTTAGATTTCTCCTTTGCAATCTAATTTATCTAGTACAAAAATAATTAGATCACCACGGTTGTCGTCACATACGTATAATATGACTAAACCCTAACAACTACCATATTAATGCGCTTGATGACACAAATCAACATGGTTGAGTGTCACGGAGATTTAATGTAATGTGATTTCAACTAAGATCTTTAGTGAGATCAAACTGAAGTTTGTAAATTCAATATTTTCATAAATGATTATAACAATAATAACCTCGTGATTTTTATTTATGCAGATAACCATAACATAAAGTTTGTATCAATACAAAACAAAGTATATAACAAGAAGGAAGAAAAACTCACACTAATTCAAGACATCCTTAGGAACAAACCATATGAAATAACTTATGTATCAAGTCTTTGATTCGTAAGTCAGCATAAAGTTGATATATACATGTTCTACACTTCAACAACAATACTCTATAAGGAAATTTTGTTTTAGTATGAAAGACGGTGAACACATTGTACGACTAACTTATGTGAAGGAAAATCTAGTCAAACCAATATGATGGGGTACTCGGTTTTGAATAAGGCTGAGAAGTGTTTCTTATATGCCTTCCAGATAACACAATCGGTTTGTGTATCTTTGTCAATGGAGAGAAAATAGACTAATGACTTTATCCATAAAATTAAGTACCCATCATATAGTCACGACTCACGACTAACATTTTTCTTCAGTTTATTCATGAACTCATTAGCCATGATATTCTACTACATGTAATTTAAGATGCTTTATTTGTGTTTTCTCCTACAAACAACACAACACGGGGAACAAAATATAATTAGAATAAAAAACTTTTAAATTATAAAACAACACAAAAGCAACATATACCAACTCTGGTCCAACTAATTTTGATACTAGTTTTTTTTTTTTTTTTGACAAAACTAATTTTGATACTAGTGTTCACGATATGCAAAATGAACGCGAAAAAGATATCGACTATGACATGCAACATGTTGTTCAAGAAGAGTTAGTGGCAAGTTTCATTTGCTAATTATTATAATATTTAATTTACATATTTATAAATATTATTCCACTTTTAGTTAACTTTGCTTCTATACGTGGTTGGAAGAGTTTATGATAAGTTTCATTCAAGCTTTAATCTTCGGTTTTTAAACAATTTAAGCTTTTATCCGACTTTATTCTTTTCTCTTATAGTTCTATTTTAGAGTGTTGCAAGATGTAGCTCATACATTTGCTTTGGAAAGTTAGGTGTGACACCCTATAACCCCAAAACTTTTGTAAATTTAATCATGATAAAAATACATACACATTTGGCATAGACATGTCCTTATTGAACTCCTTAAAAAAAAAGTCCTTATTGAACCAAGAGATTTTTTTTAACGACAAGATTAGGTTGATGCTACTAAATGATGAAGGTGAATGAGAGGTTTGCGAGCTTCATCAAACACTTAAGTAGATTGTCTTTTTTGAGGTATATAAGGGTCCTCTGCGAGAAAGACTGTAAACGAGTGATAGACGATGTGCTTGCTCACAAGTATAATACTGAATATGAATATATTGTGAATTGTATATCATTGCTTTGTTTGTGCAACAATTTTTAGGTTAGCTGTTTTTGCTTAGGGATAATTTAATGTTAGTGTTCATTTTATAATCTACACATGAGAGAAGAAATTGTTGTATCTCACAATTCAAATTGACTTCATCTATTAGATAGTCGACATAGAAGAAAAAGCATAAAAACACATAAAGATGAAGAAATTTGATCGTTGGTTTGTTTCTTCAATCGAGAATGGAAGAAGAATTGATCTTTCTTGGTTGGATTCATCCGAATGTTGCTTGCCAAGTTTTCCCTTGGTCTCATTCTAGAGGATGCCAAAAACTCAAAATTGGTTCAAGTGCACAAGAGGTGACTTTTGAATGGAAGAATAGTTCGGGATTTGCACATCTTAGATGTAAGAAGATGGCTTTGCATGGATCAGTTTTACAAATTCAAATTATCGAAGGGATATTCTACATAATCTCTTCTCATTTCTTTCTCAAAATTTGGTTTTTATTTAAATTAAATGTTCTTGAAAAATTCATACTAGGCAGATATAAATCAGTAGGTTTTTGTGTTTTCATCATGAGATTTCTTTTGTTTTGGATTCAAAGAAAAATAACTTAACTAAATTTTTCATGTGTTTTTCTATCTTTTTTTTTGGAACGATGACTATAAATCCTATTTTAATCTCTCATATAAAAATTATTCCTCTCTTCATAATACTACTCTAATATAACTAATGAAATGACATTAGTTTTTTGGTTAATATGTGAAGAACAGCCCCTAAAAAAATGTTATAAGAACGAAGTTTCCACGTTAAGCACTCCTTTGAACAAATTTTTTTGAGTATGTAGGAGACGATCGAATTCCAAACCATTTGTTAAATTTTTTGAGTACGTAAGAGTCGATAGAATCCCAAATCATTTGTTTTAGAAGTCAAAATCTCTTGTTTTATCTAATATGTGTTTAATTGGGTAAAAATTGCTCTTGTCCGCAACAACAAAAAAACGTAGAGTCAAAAAATGAACTTTCTCAAACGCAAACATGAATATATCGTAATATGTGAAGGTAAACTAATGATAGGCATAACGTAGTAAGAAAAATTCATTTATTTTTATGAATTAAAATTCAATTGTCTTTTGTCCAAAAAAATTCAATTGTCTTGGTTAATAATAAATTAGATTTTTCGCCTCTTAAAAAAATTCCCTTTGCATTTCTACTCATTTTTAGTGCATAAAAGATTCGAAGACGAAAATCACTTGTACTCACAAAATATTCCCTTATTGACATTTCTACCCTTAAAATCTCAACAACACACACCACACCATTAAAGGCCAATTTAGTCTTTGCAAACCCATTTCACTTACCTTACGTGTCATAAAAAATATCTCCTGTCTTTACTTTTTGAAACCTGACACCAACCATCGAACTCATTCACTCAGTTGCTCGTATCTATCTCTCTTGTCCTTAACAAATCCCCACCGTCCATCTCTTCCATTCAGCGGATCTCATCACTTAGAAGTTAGTACTAGTTTACCATTCATTTCTTCACAGTTGTTTTTTCAACCATAAACCCTAACCCCCCTCTCTCTCTCTCTCTGTTCCCTCTTCTCTTTCCCGCTTCCCCTCTCTCTCTAAACATCGATCTGTTTCTCCCTCTCTCTCTTCCGTTGATTGTTGTTGTTGTATTTTTATTTTATTTTTTTCTTTTCCATCTGTGTTCATTTTCTGTAATTTTCAATTTTCAATTCCGATCCAATTCAACTCGTTACGGAGTTGAATCAACTCGGTGTCACTGTGAATTCAATTCGGGAAGAGGTTGAAATGCCATCACCATCGGTTGCCACGAGGCAAACGACGACAGTGTTTGGAGTCGTCAAAGGCGGTGGCGGAGACAACGGACGTGTGTTACGGTCAGGGCGGCAGATATGGCCGGATTCCGGCAACGTCTCCGACGATCGGAGGAAGAAACCGGCGAAGAGTAGCCTGCATAACGATGGCAGTGATAGGTTTTACGGGAAAATGTATAGCAGAAAAAGGAAAAGAAACGTTGAAAACAACGGAAGTGAGATTTTCAGGTTTCAACGAAAACAAAGGATGATGGATCCATGTAAGATTGCGGTTATTGTGAAAACTTGTTCTAAGGATATTGGTTTGTTTTCGTGTTTCTTGTTTTTGGTGTTGAGAACCGTTGTGATGTTCGGTCTCACATTCGAGGATCTCGCTGCTTTTGTTCTGTCGGAGCCTATTTGTTCTGTTTATGCATCAAGAGGGATACAATTCTTACAGGTAAAAATCTTAGTCCTTGAATTATGGCAATTATGTTTTTTATTTTGTTGGTCAAATATGATACTGTAATGTTTTTTTATCTTTATCGAAATATTTTATCTGATGAACCTTATTCTATGTTTTTAATGCATTAATATGATTAATCTATTTAATTCCCCTCGAAGTTTGTAATGAATTGTAAATTGATGAAAACTGCATGGAGTAATTATTTTTATTTATTTTTTGACAGTGGTGGTCAATTTCGTTAATTTAATATCTTTGGTATAAAAATCTTATAATGAATGCTTTTCTTTTTTCTTAAAATATTGTTTTTCTTATACCTATCCCTACATTTATTTAATTGTTGTAATTTATTATTTATGGTAAAAAAAATTGCAGGGTGATTAGTGGTGGACAGCTTTGTATTTTTGGTTACATTGGTGGACAGCTTTGTTAATTTAATATCTATTGTATAAAAATTTAATAATTAATATTTTTCTCTTTTCTTCTAATATTGATTTTTATACTTATCTCTACATTGATTTATTTATGGTAAAAAAATAAGTGGGGTTTTTCCGGTTATATTTTTTTTCCCGTAAATGGGTGGATGTAGGGATAAGATTTGAAAATGGTGTGATAAAATAGTACTCATACAGACATACACTTTGACCAAAAAAACAAATGGTACTCATACACAAAGTGAAAAATAAAAATAATTGAATCTTAATAGTTTTTGTCTGCTAAGGGGTTGGTCCACCAATTGATTAACTCTCTGCTCTTGACAATGTATGATTTTGATTTTTGGTTTCAATCTATGTCTCTCGATTTATAATTCATTGAGATTGGAAAATGTAAGTTGTATATATTACGAAAGATAAAAATAAAAATAAGAGTAAAGCTGAGTATCTATCTGCTGATTAATTCTAGTGTTCTTAATTTACACCGTGATCTTACATAACAAGTGTTTAATGTTCTTTCAGGGTTCTGTTGCCGCCAACGTTGGGATTTGTCAGTTTTTTGGGGTGACAAGGTTCATACCATTGTTCTGTGTTGATTTTTCTGCTGTTCCTGAATGTTTCATGTCTCTACATTCTGCAGTGGTTTTAAGAGATATGTTCAGGTCATTTTTTCTTGCATGTAATCTGGTAAATGTTGCTATTGATATTGAAGACGGAGTTGATCTATCAGATTTTGAGATGGAACTTCAGATTTCATGTGATTCCTTCGTGAAAGAAACTTCTGAGATTGAAATCATTAGTATCACGTCTGAAGTTATTGAAGTCAATGACGATTTATCTTTACATGAATCTGTCTCATCTTCCAAGTTATCTGGTCGAAATAGAAAACGTCATAGCATGATTGCTCGACGTGTTCAGACGAGGAGAACTTCACCCAGGATAAGGGAAGCTCAGAATCCTTCGACAAAGAACATGAGTAACAGCGAATTACCTTCTGATTCAAAGGTTGGACAGGAGAAAAGTAGTGCTGGTGTGGCCTCTAATAAGAAACCCAGAAGTTTGACTAACAGTTGCACAAGTTTAATCCTTTCAGAGGCAAAGTCTGCCATGGAGGTTTCAAAAGAAACAATTGATTCGTCTTATTGTTCTGCAAATATATTGATCGTTGAGTCTGACAGGTGTTATAGGGTAGAAGGAGCAGTCATTATTTCAGAAGAAACACCCAAGTCAGGAGAATGGCATCTCGCAGTAAAGAAAGATGGATTGACTAGATGCACCCTCAAGGCTGATAAGATAATGAGACCATGCTCTTCCAATAGGTACACCCATGTTAAAATGGTCTCATTAATCAATGGGTGGAAGCTAGAGTTTGCTAATCGTCAGGATTGGCTTGCTTTTAAGAATCTCTATAAGGAGTGTTCTGAACGCGAAATTCCAATTCCTGCTGCGAAATATATTCCAGTACCAGGCGTCTGTGAAGTCTCTGACTATGCAAACAATTATACCGTTCCCTTCAATCGACCGGATTCTTATATATCCATTAAAAGTGATGAGTTTTACAGAGCAATGACGAGTAAAAATGCAATTTATGACATGGATTCAGGTGATGAAGATTGGGCGAGCAAGTTTAATAAAGAGTTTCAAGAACATATTTCAGAGGATGATTTTGAATCAATTATTGATGCTTTGGAGAAGACTTATCATTATAATCCAAATGACGGTTGTGATGAAAAAACTGTGACTTATTGGTGTAAGAATCTTGTTAGCAAGAAAGCTATAGAAGCTGTACATGGTTATTGGATGCGAAAGCGGAAACATAATCATTCATCGCTGCTTAGGATTTTCCAGGTAACTTTCCCATTATTGCTTTGCTTGCTTTATCTAGAACATTTCAATGCTCATCCTCATGCAATTCTCTCCTTTGGACAATCTAAAGGGACAAATTTTGTTGGTAAACGTTTGATTTCTTTTCCAATTTTGGTTGAACTACTAGTTTATTAGTTTGAACTGTTAAGTGATGTATATATGTTAGTCTATTGAACTCTGGAAGAACTCTAGATATTTTTTAATACTACCGTTCAATCTCATTATCTCACCGTCATAGTTGGTTTGATTTTCTGTCAGAGTTATCAATCAAAGATATCTCCATTTGTTCTCAAGCCTTCACTGCGAAAGAAGAGGTCGTTTAAGAAACACCCCAGTCAAATAAATAGAAGTGAACATCCAAATGTTTTGCAAAGTAAGTTTATTATTATTTAATATTGTTAACAGGAATATAAATTGCAGGTTTATCTGGTTATGTCAAAATACAGTTATGGTATTTGGTATTTTAACTTGTGGAATTTCGATGTTGTTATTCTGGTGTCTAAGTAGAAAATTATGCAATTGTCATTCTTTATATCCACCTTATGCAACACAAATATATAGTTCTGAATTTTGATATCTTGTGCTTCTACTCATTTTTTTGTTAATATTGCTAGAATTTAGCCTATATCTTTCTTTCTTTTTTTGGATTTTACCCTCCAGTTTTCAAAGGAGGGGGACCCTAATAATCTAGAAGCTGAAGATTTTTTGGGATTGGATCCTCTCCAAAGGAGTTTGAAAACTTTTTAAAGATAAAAAAGTGATGGTGGGATCCACTAACTATTTTTTGTCTATATCGTTTTCAAATTGGATTAGAAAATGAAAATCATCAAATTCACAACTCATTGTTCCTTGGCCTAATTTTTTTTTTCTTCCTCTAATGCTTCATGTAATTATATTTGTAATTATATTCTTCTATGAAATACGAGATCTTGAATTGACATATTAACAACTGAATTTGCTAGTTTGATATATTTCCAGATGGATTTTGAAGTTCTAAATTACGTTTATTGTTTCTGGATTATTATTTTTTAATATCTTGTTTGGTATCTTGTAGTTGACGAAAAAAAGAAAACAGGCTCGAGCATTTAATTGCATGTATACTGTATATGCATGTGTCTATAGATGGACGTCGTAGAACTCACCCTGATCTATTCATTTACAGCAGCTGCTGAGGTAGAAGCAGCTAAAGCGGCTGCAAATGAATCAACTGAACTTGCAATACAGAAACGCAAAGAGGCTCAGTCCCTCGCAGAGAATGCAGATTTAGCAGTCTATAAGGCTACAATGTTAGTTAGAATGACAGAAGCAACTCAGGCTGGAGGATCAGTGGATGCATTGGCAGGACACTTTCTTGATTGACTGGTAGGAAATAATTCCTTATTCTAATCATAATAGTTATTCTCTTAATCATATAACCCAGTTTTCATTGCAGAAAGGGTTACACACCTAGCTCTTCTTATTTTTTTTATTTTTAATTGTAATTGTATATAATTTTTTTTTTACTTTTTTTTGTATGTACATCTTGTCATATAGTATAACATCACATCAATTTTTGTACAATTAGATTTGTTATTAACTTACTGTAGCAACAAAAAAAAAAGTTATTAACTTGGAGAAAATGGAAAAATTAATAAGAGATGTTTAATGTTAGCATTAATTTTGTGCCTCAAAATATTTGTGTCTAGACTGTCATTGAAGCTTTTTAGGTATAAATCGTTTAAATATTTTTCATCAAACAACAGTTAGATTTCTACAGTTGAAATTATTGACGATGGTATCACAAACTATAGATAGGTTTGCTACCATACCCCGACTAAATAATCACTACTATTGGAGCAGAGACTACAATACATATGGCATTTCATGATTTAAGCAAGGTTAACAAAAGGAAACAATCAGTCAAAAAAAAAAAAACCGAAACAATGAATGAATTATGAAGATTAATGGCTTTTCACCTTTCAACTCCAAAATTTTAAACAAATATACTCCTTAGATTATATCCACATGCCCGTTGTTCACCCAAAAGAAGACTATCCATACGGCCATCTATAATCTCTAGGTCACAATAACTCATGTTCACTAGGTCTTTAGATAGGATAGAAATAAGGAGCTGTATATTTACTAAATGTCTTTCCTTAATTATATCCTATTACCTCCCTTGATTTTCGACAAATAAGAAATTCAATTGGTTAAAACGTTTTCGTGATCAATTCTAGATAAAATCTCTCTAGATAAATAGCAACGTCTAAAAAAAATAGTGAATACATAGGGCTGCAACTTGTTTTTAAATATAATGCCCCGAGATTGCAATGCAACTTATTACTGGGTGTTGGTCGGTTTCAATTTTAAGCAGCTTTTCACTGTTGTATTGTTCAAAAGCCCCTCAAATAACTCCAATTACACAATTTATTGGGGTTTACGACTGATCGTTGTTTTTTATATATTGGGATCGACTAATTTCAAAAGTTGAACAATCTGAGAGGTCTATAGAGAAATTACCTAGCCTTTTAGTAACCCAAAAGATACGTTTAGTTATGTATTCTTCCAAAAAATATATTAGTTTTTTAAATTAGTGGGGGTAAAAACACTAAAGCAGGGACGGTATATAATATTTTTGAAAACCAGTTATATAGAAAATAAGACAAACTTTGCTAACCGTATTATCATCTATATTACAATTTTCTTTGGCAGTCTCTATGTTACAATTTATTTGATTATGCTTATATTATTATATTATATTATATTATATTATAGTCTTTTTTCTTAACTCAACCCAAAATTATATTGTTGCAAAATTTCTGCTCGATCCATTTATTGATGGAGAATTTCATATGGTCATCTGATAAAAAACGATGATGAAAATGTTGGTTTTCCCCGATTTAAGTGTTTTTTCAACCTGCTTTTATTTTCACCTCTAAAATAAACTTGCTTTTTATTTTCATGGTTTATGAAGGAAAGACAATAAAATCTTGTTTCAGTTTTTTTTTTACTCAGAATTTTTTTTTTTAAAAAAAAGAAAAGTGTAGAAGTAAGTACATATGGTTTATTATAGGTTTAAGTTAAAATGATATTTGTTTGTGATTATCCTTGTTGGTCTTCATGTTATCCATCGATGGTTGTTGTTAGCTAAAGAGCTTAACTTTTCGATAATTGCTCTTCTCCTATTTATTTTTGCTCATTCTTATCAAATAGTCGAGCGTGAGTTAACTCACGCAGATGTATTTTTCAGCGTGAATTAACTCACGTAAGGCGAAAATGAACAAAAACAGATGGGAGAAGAACAATTCTCTAACTTTTAAGATACTATTAGCTACATTGATTCCGTTCACCATGTATAAATCCTCAAAGAGACAAACTAAGATGCTACTTTGATTTAGGATATTAGGAATCTTCTCAACTCCATGAAAGAAATAGTTGCGCTAATTTTTTGGCTCCGGTTCACATTTCTTTCTGCCTGACTTATACACATTCTCTATGCAGATTCTTTGGAAACTTGGTTTAATTTTTTTTTTCTGTTTGGTTTTGACGAAATAAAGATTAAAAAAACAAACAAAATACCACATTGTCTTTCCATTAGAAAACATTTGTAAAATTGCAAGACTAAATAAGAATTTTTGTATATTATGTTGTCACTCATTGTTTGCATGAACTATTGAATAATATATATTTTTCTTTCATTTTTTTAACATGAACTTTTTGGTTGAATGATGCAGGAGGAGTTTCTCAATTCAAGAGCTAGAGCAGGATGTGACTCAACTTGAACAATAGTGTTTCAAGCCCAAATTTGACTCATAGGTACTATCTACAAGTCTACTTTACTATCCAAAAATGAGTTCTACTTTATACAATATAAGTCAATTCCGAATTTTCTTAGTGAAATAATACAAGAGCTTGAGAGTGCTCTTTCTTCTAATAAAAAAGAGGAAAACATGTAATTGCTCTTAATTTTCAGATTTTATTTTGGTTGGAAGGTATTCCAAGATTATCTATTTTGTTTTTGTTGGAATAAGGTAGGCATAATATATATATGCACATCTTTCAGACTTGTTTATATCATAAGTTTAATACTCTTGTGGGATTTTTTTAGCTGATGTTGTTGTATCATTTTGGTGGATTTCACATGGTTTTTTCAGTGTTTCATTTTTTTAGTTCTTTGGAGTAATGAGTTTTCTCATCATGGTCCAAAATTTCTATTTCATTCTATGATTAGATATATTTGTAGATTTGATAATTATTTCGAGTTTTATTTAGTTCTTGTATCCGCTTTTTAGTCCTTACAACCGGTAAAAAAGGATTAAAAGTATATGGTTTTATATTTTGTAGGATTGAAAAATAGATTTTTAGAATTAAAATTGAATAAATAAAATATTATATTTATTAAAATGAAAAATGTATTTAACCCTTCATTCTATCGAATCTTGCAGTGATTTTTTTCGAAATTATTTAAAGATAGTTTGTTTTTGTTGCTAATCTTTCAAGACAATGTTACTGCGAACCTTCCAGTTTTTAAAAGAATGAGATTATAATAATATGCAGTTTAATTGGAAGGTATGGAAAGGCTTGTCAATAATTATAAATTTGATTATCTCAAAAAAATATATATATAAATTTGATTGTTTGCTCCATATGTTGATCTTAATTATAGTAAATTATTTTAAAAAAAACAAAAAACACATCGAGAATACTTAAAAGTGATTGATTTTTTCTCAAAACAAAAAAAAACTTGCTTGCTCGGATCCATTTTTCTCTGTAAAAGTTCAACTTAAAGTTTGTTTGTGTTGTTTGAACAATCTTGTTAACTAAATTGTGTGTTTTGAAACTTTTATGTTCCTCAACAATTTTTTTTTAAAGATAATTTTATTCATGTTTTTTATAATAACTGTATTCATGTTTATTTCAAACAACTTCTGAGCTAATAAAAAAATCAAATATGTTTTCGCCAAAAACAAATTAAAAATATAATTATTCTGTTGAGATTTGTTTGTTACAGATTAAAATAAAAATAATTTTGATACAAATAACATAGATGTTTTTATAAAACATTCTTAAGAAAAATATTAAACAAAGTGCATTCCTCTAAAGATGATTTTCTAAAAGAAAAAGTTGCTTTTCATTTTCAGCATAATTTTTTTAACAAAATAACTTTTGAAAATAGCTTACTCCAACGTAAATAAAACACCAAAAAAAAAAATTAGAAAATAAAATTTCATTTCGAATAATCTTAAGCAAACACACTCTAAATAATAATAATAACTCTTGTCAATCATATGACTTACTCAAGAAAGTTAATAACCTTCGATTACTATCTAGCCTCTAGTCAATCAAAAGCAATTGAATTTGATTCTTAGTTTAAATAAGCTTTCACCAATGAAAATTGAATTATTATGGACTATTTTCCCTATGTACTAACCAAGTTAGATCAATATTAATGTTGTTATTATTGGTGCAAGCTCCTAGCTTACACTCATTGATGAGAGAAAGAGAGAGTTCAAAATGTTCTCTTCTGTGATGAGAATGAAGAGGATGAAGAGAGTTTTTGTTTATGGTAAATTGTAAAACTATGAATTATATTGCATAGTGATTATGATACAAGATATGAGTTATATCAACTGAATACAAATACAAGTATTTATAGACTAAGTTAAGCTACTTGCACTACAAGTCATTAACCAACTAACTAACTACTAGTTAGTTACTAACTAACCAACCAACAAACATAGTTGGATTTATCCCCAACAATTATTTACAAGTATAGTACAATACAACATTTTGGAGTTACACCAATATTTTCTTCTCTTGTCATAATTTGTGGACAAGGAGGAACAAAGAGTTGCATGAAGAAGGGTTTAGTCGTACAATCTATCTGGTACGACATGTGTAGAAAATTTGTAAAGGATTATGTTATGGTGGTTAAGGCTAACAAAGTGGTGGATTAATAGGTACCCCGTCAAACCATTCTTATAGATGGAACTTGTATGGAATGTTGGATAGCGGGTAGTGAAGGGGTTTTGAGTTGCATGTGGATTCTATGACATGGTGCACCGTGCATGTCCTTAACTCGGGAGTGTGTGGCACTCCAAGTGGGAGGTCTCTCGTCATGAAGATCAAGCGGCCGATGGACATGGACTAGGAAGCGGGAAGTGTTTATTTAAAATAGTTACCGAGAGACGAACCAGTGTGATCATATATTGACAAACTTTGGTTGCTTATTGAATTCTGATTTGATGTTTTTTTTTCTTGTTTGTCGCAGTTTAGTCATTTGTTGACAACTGATATTTTACTACCCTCGTTTAGTTTATGTATAGTTGTTCTTTCCTACACTAGCACACTCTTTGTAACAATAAACAATGATAATCTTCCCTCGTTAGACAAACAAATTTTGTCATGACTCGGTTGCTACGGTAGATTCGTTAGAGAAGAAGACCCGTCAATTGAAAAATATATGAAGGTGTGGCACATTTAGGCCATTTTACAATTTTATACATAAATTCAAGTTCCTGATTGCCTCGTTGAAGGTTTATCAACAAATATTTTATCCAAAAAAATGTTCAACAACAAATAGATCTAACAAAATGAAAATGATGATTCATGGTGAATTGTCTATATACGTGGTTCACTTAATCTTTGCCTTCGATAGAAGCATGTTTATTGAATGCAAGTTGTTTTGTTAGAAAACTTGGCCTATAGAATGTTCTAAGATCAAAATTTACAAAATTGATTTAAAAATAAAAACAATGTTGTAAAATTAAATTTTATTTAAAAGTGTACACTTATAAAAAAAAATAGGTCACACAAATTATTTTATTTAAAAGACATTCACGTGAAAAGTAATTCTGAAAAAGTATAAATTATTTAGATAGCCTTGATGAAATATACTTTATAGTTTATATACAATTATGGGCCTGATTAACTGCCACTTAAAAATATTAATTGAATATTTATACAAATAACAATTTTAAAAAGCTATAGATATTTTAAGTGAATGAATATTAAATGTTTTCAACATTTAAAATATGTTTTGTAAAGGAAAATTGAAACTCTATAAATTGAATAGGCAAAGAGAAACTTTATTAGCTTCTGTAAAAAAAATGGAATGTCGGTTTAGCCCTATTTTTATTTTGATATGAAAATGTTGGTTAGCAGTTAGCACTGATGAAGACCACTTAAGAGACTCAAATATATTTTCTTAAAAACAAAAAAAATTTACTATTCAAATCAATTCAATTAATTATTAAAAAAAATTGTGTATAACTCAAATGTGACATTTAATATGAGACGTGAGAAATATGTGTGAGTGTGACTTCTAACTCACATCACACTTGTACAACAATATCTCTCTCCTGAATGTGAGTCATCAATTCATTATATCCTCCTCAAATGAAACCCTATCCATCCAAGTACATTTGCACCGTTGTTGGCCACACTCAACATAACATGTAGCCTTGACACTTTTGTATAAAAAATTTCAATAGAAGAAGCGAGTCAAACCAAATTTTAATATCATTGTTGGATCACAAAAAAGTTAGATAATCATTTACATTGAGCCTTAAGCAACAACACAAACGAATTAAATATCACATTTTTATCTAAAATATTAAGATATTAAACTTACCGATCATCTACCTTAAAAATAATTCAACCTCTAATTTCTCAATCAACGCCTTTGAAAATTAAGGTTGTTAGGACAAATGTAGTTAAACTGAAAAACTTGATTGAAAGGTGGTGTGCCCTCGTTGGATGGAAGAAAACCACAAAATTAATAACAAAAAATAAAAGAAGGTTCTACACGTAATATTTCTCCTACCATATTAATGAAAAGCAGTTGGAGAGGGGCTTATCATAACATGAGTACTATGGAATGGAAGTGGTGCATCTGACACAAGTACAATCGATGCTTGAGTCAATTTCTCATCTAAAACTTGACTATGACTATCTTAATCAACCCAAAAATTACCTTTAACTTAACTATCAATGTAAACAATTCATATTAATTAAAATAAAAAAAAAAGGAAACGATTCATATTGAAGGGTACTTCTAGCGGAGAAGGATGTAGCACTCTCTTTTATTGGTTGGGTTAGTAGTGTAGTGTAAGTAGTGTAATACTATGAAATAAGTTTTGTTGAAATATATGTTCAACCATTACATGGTTTATGTTTTTCTCGAAAGGTGTATCGTGAAGTGATGCACATAGTTTAAAGGGTCATGTTAGGACACTGGTTAAGGAAGTTAAGCAATAAAATTTTAAGTTAAAACAAAAACTTTTTAAGTTTTTAATGCATTGAATACATAACTTTCAATATAAAAAACTATTATATTTAACTTGTTAACCAGTATTTCAAATGCACCTGTTAGTATTTCCTTAATTTAAATAGCTTGCGTGTGAGCTATTTAAAAACCTCAAAATGCAAGTATATTTCAACCTAAAGATCTTGTATTGGATAACATTATGGAACCTATTAAACTGTAGTCTTCGTTGTCATTTAAAATATTGGTCAAAGAATTTAAGTTTAATGGTGAACACATCCTATTTTTCACTTGAGATCCTTGGTTTGAGTATTATATTTATTCTTTTTGGGAGTTTGATAGTGTGATCACTCATACTCGAACACAACACTATCATATTTGATAAGGTATAATAATAATAATAATAATAATAATAATAATAATAATAATAATAATAATAATGCATGCAGCGTAATTTATGATAAAGTTTGATATTTATTGTTATTGAATAAATTTAAACTAAGATAAACAACCATCCACTTTTGGTTATGTAACCTTTTTTTTTTGTTTGTTAAGTTTTGGTTATGTAACTTTAGCGGTGGCATTTACCATGGGAAAGGTGAATCCTTTCCCACCATGGGAAAGGTGACATTTTGACCTTAGATATAATAATAAAAAATTTGAATGGCCAAGATCTT
>Ga0099826_10000785_pt1 | contig 16892 bp, 17 predicted proteins | sample Mtrugardesep15_FD_76830 | JGI IMG/M metagenome (GOLD analysis project Ga0099826, IMG submission 76830) | Root nodule microbial communities of legume samples collected from California, USA - M. trunc garden sep15 | ecosystem: Host-associated > Plants > Roots > Nodule | place: USA: California... | reverse complement strand
CGCGCTCAGCTCGAATTCAGGGGGCGTCATGGTCGCGCGCGTCAGCACGGTTGCGTTTCAGGGTATCGAGGGCCTTCCGGTCGACGTCCAGGTGATGGTAGCGCCCGGCAGGGTCGGCATGCAAATGTTGAGGTCAATTAATTTCTGAGGTATTACTCGCGCCAGCGAGGTGCGTGTATGAGACCAAAGGCATATTCCTACATTCGAATGTCGACTGACGTTCAGCTTCGAGGCGACAGTCTCCGACGGCAAACGGAAGCTTCAAGGAATTATGCCGAAGAGAACGGTCTGGACCTCATCGAGGACTTTAAGCTGGAAGATATTGGCGTCTCTGCCTTTCACGGCAGAAATGTCGCCCAGGGTGCCCTGGGGAAATTCCTCGCTCTGGCCGAGCAAAAGGTTATTGCGGACGGGTCCTACCTCATAGTGGAGTCGCTGGACCGAATAAGTCGACAAAGCCCACAGGCTGCCACCGCTCTGTTTCTTCAGATACTTCAAGCTGGCATCAACATTGTGACGCTGACAGATCGGCATGTTTATCGGGCGGGCCACGCTGACTTCACGGACATCATTGTATCGGTCGTCATCATGAGCCGAGCACATGAAGAATCTCGCGTGAAAAGTCTGCGCGTAGGCGCTGCGTGGGAAAACAAGCGGAAAAATCTAGCCACAAGGAAGCTGACCAAAGTCGCACCCGCTTGGCTGAGTTTGGCTGCCGACAAGACAAGGTTCGACGTGATCCACCAGAACGCAGAAATCGTAAAGCAGATTTTCGAGGAGGCGGATGCAGGTAAGGGATCCTACCAAATTGCTCGGCGTCTCAACATAGACCGAGTGCAGCCGTTCACGCACTCTAACGGCTGGCATGAGTCCTACATAACAAAAATACTGACCAATCGCGCCGTCCTCGGCGAGTTTCAGCCTCATCGGTACGTCAATGGCAAACGTCGTCCGGACGGAGATCCAGTCGACGGCTACTTTCCGGTTGTCATTTCGCGCGAGCAGTTCGAACGGGTGCAACTAGCTCGAAAAGCGAGAAAAAATCGGGGGAGTGGTCGCAAAGGAAAGTCGCATATCAACCTGTTTTCTGGCGTGGCAAAATGCGGCTACTGTGGTGCGAGCATGTTCGTCGTGAACAAAGGACCGAAACCGAAGGGTGGAGTCTACCTGCGATGTGACAGCGCTCGGAGGGGGAACGACTGCCAAGCTTCCGCGTGGCCCCTCCCTCATTTCGAAACCGCATTCCTCTATTTCGTTCGCGAACTCGACTTACCGACCCTTTTGTCCAGCGAAAGAAAGCAGCAAGAGTTGCGTCAGATAGAGGGTAGACTTGCGTTAAAGCAAGCCGATCTCGAAAAACAGAAACAACTGCGTGAGAATGTTTTTGCGCTGTTGGAGAGCCCGTCTGTCAGCCACGCTTTCGTGAGCCAGAAGCTCGACGATGCAACGGTGACGATCGGAAAAACAGATTTAGAGATAGCGGCACTGAAAGAACTGATCGTCGGCTATCGGATCACAAGCGCTCGGACCGAGCTCGATATAAAATCCACCATTTCCAGCTTGCTGTCGGAAGGCGACGAGCATTTTGATAATCGTGTAAAGGTTGCAGACTGGATTCGCATGAACGTGAAAAGCCTGCAAGTTTACTCAGATGGTATGGATGGTCCGGCAGACAGAATTGCCGACTTGAGGGCTGAGGTTGACTCCACTCTCGATTTACGAGCACTCGCGATCGTAGACAGCATTGCATCTGAGGCGAGACGGAAAGGCGCATTGACCACGGATTTCGACAGGCGATTTGTTGCTTCGTTCGATCACGGTGGTTTTCGCAGCGTGAGAGTAGACCGAGATGACCCGACAAAACACGTCACTTCAATCGAGTACGCGGATGGGGAGTGGTCGATCGATGATCGGCAAACAGGATCTAGGTCGTCCAAAGAATGGGATTCGACTTCTTTTGATCGGTATTTGTCCGGATTAGCGGCTGAAAGCTGACGCTATCAAGCTCTGGATTGCAAAAACCATTCCGGCAAAACTTAAACTTTTGCAGAAGGGTGGCGCGCAAAACGCGGGAAAATGGAGGTGCGCAGAAAACGCGATTTTTCCGAACGGGTCAGGGTTGGTGAAGTGCGGTCATATAGTTCTTGACCGTTTGCGCGTAGAATTTCCCGCCGCCTCGCGTTTTAACACCCTGCGCATTCAGCAATTTCGCCAACGCGCTATAGCTCATGTTCCTCCAGCCGTCGGGCAGATGACGGGACAAAGACTGAGCGAATTCCAGTGCCTCAGCCTTGTTTCGAGCAGCTAGCGCGCGCCCGTTGCTTCCCAGTAAAATTCCCTTTGCCTTTGCCTGCATCAACGCTCTCTTAGTTCGCTCGGAGATAAGCCTGCGCTCCTCTTGGGCAAGCGCTGCAAATATATGTAGCTGGAACTCGGTTGCATTCGGCATTTCGGCGATAGCTAATCGAACATCACTTTCCATCATTCTCGCAATGAAACTCACTCGGCGAGAGAAGCGATCGAGCTTCGCGATTAGCAATCTTGCGCCTGTCGAACGCGCGAGCTTGATGGCTTTGTTCAATTCCGTGCGTTCGTCTTTTCTTCCAGAGGTTATGTCTGTGAATTCTGCGATTACCCGACCGTGGTCCTTGGTGAAGGCGTTGATGCTCGCTCGCTGTGCATCGAGGCCCAAGCCCGAACGGCCCTGCCGTTTCGTCGAGACCCTGTAGTATGCGACGAAATCCATGGCTCTCCTTAAAACATAAACCCTGGTTTACGTTTGAAGATTCTACCAAGGCACTTCCTAAGACAACTCTGATAAGGCGCGGGCCTAGGTGAGTAGAACTGTTTGCCATGTTCAGCCTGCCGTGCAGCCCGTGGGGCCGAGTCTCACCATGGACGCTCCCACGCACTGATCGCCATTTCTAAAGACGCAAAGAGGCGATGCTGTTCAAGTTGCGATATTACTGAATGAGCGACAACGCCGGGGATAACTAGCTACAATCTCTAGTAACTGGATCTGCGCAATCCTAGATTTGGTCTGCCACGGTGGAGGTTCCGAATGGGATTGCTTGCAGAAATACAGACCGACGCGATTTCCGACACTACGCCTGCGTCGATGCTGCTGCGGAAGTGCTTGGTCCTTGCCAGCAAGCTGGACAGCAATTTGCTTGAGGATTGGGTTCGCCACGAACTGAATGGCTATCCGAAGGACATTGAAGTTCCCGACTACCGACGCATCCCCATGAACTTCAAGGCGTCCCTTCAGAACATGGTATACAGGTATACGGGCCAGCCCGTTCCCCAGGCCGTAGTTGCCAACGCCGTAGGTTACAGCGACATCGCTACCTTCAAGTGCCGTCAAGCGATTGGGACGATTAGCGAGGATAAGATCAAAGATTCAGACACGCTGGTTGTCAATTTGGACAATTACGCACTCCTTCTGGAACGGAAGGGTGTCTTTGATGGCAGTTACAACGTCACCCAGTTCTGGGGCGAGGTTCCGTCTCCATCGGTCCTTGGCATCGTTGACGCTGTTCGCAATCGCGTCCTTGAGTTTGCACTGGCATTGTCAAAGAGATATCCGAATGCCGGTGAAGTCGGCGGCATTACGATGAAGGAGCCCGCCGTGGAAAAGACGGTCAATCAGATATTCAACACGACGATCAATGGCGGGAATGCTGGCATTATTGGCAACGCAGACCACGCGACCGTCACTATCACTGTCCAGCAAGGCAATTTCGGCGATTTGCGTCAGCAGTTAATGCAGCAGGAAATTGGCGAAGACGACATCAAGGAACTTGAAGCCGCCATCGCAAGCGAACCGCAGATCGGCCCTGACAAGAAGTATGGACCAAAGGTAGCGCAATGGGTGGGTAAGATGCTCGGCAAAGCCGCCTCCGGTGCTTGGGGCGTTGGGTTGCAAGCGGGCGGCGTAATCCTCGAAAAGGCGCTCCTTAAGTACTACGGCTTCGAATAAGGGCGTCTATCAATCATGTTTGAACCGAATACGGTGTTTGTAATTGGCGCGGGAGCCAGTGCAGAGTTTGGTCTTCCGGTTGGTTGGAAACTGCTGGAGAACATACGCGATAACAGCCACTTCTTTTTTGACCACGGCAAGTTTCCCACCAAGGGAAACCGCAAGATATACAATACTGTATATGGGAAGTACGAGAGGGAACAGGAAATGCTCGAGAGGGCATTCATAGCCCTCGGGGATATTAATCGCGGTGTGGAAACAGCGGGATCAATCGATGAGTATATAAACCGCTACAGTGATGATTCACTTATTGCGGAACTGGGGAAGATCCAAATTGCCCACGCGATATTGGAGGCCGAAGGAAAATCGAAACTGGTTCCTCCGAAGGGCAAAGAAGGAGATTACATCAATTGGGGTGATGTGCAGGACACGTGGATTTCCACTTTTGCCCGTGCATTGTTTGATGGCGTCAGGGCAAGCGACGTTGAGAGCATTGGCAGGGACATAACGATCATCTGCTTCAACTATGATCGCTGCATAGAGCATTATCTGGAATTCGCAATCCAGAGAGCATACCGCGATGTTGATCGGAAAACGGCGAGAAAGATCGTGGATAGGATGAACATAATCCATCCATATGGATCGCTTGGCAGTTTGAGTCGTTTTGCCTACGGCACGCCGCTAGAACATGCAGACTTGTATCACATTACAAATAATCTGATTACCTGGTCAGAGACGGTAGAAGATGCTTCGTTAATAACGCGAATGAAGACAGCGATTAAGGAGTCGCGAAATATCGTCTTCTTGGGATTCGCGTTCGCCAACCAAAATATGAAACTCCTTGACGCGGAATTGCCCGACAACAAGCCGGTTTTTACGAATGTGTATTCGACTGGATATGGGCTTACCGACGATATCGAAGGTAAGTTAAAGCGAAAGATTGTCTCTCTTTACTGCCATAACTCGCTAGGCGAACATCATAGATACGTAAAGATCAAGTACGGTATGACGTGCAGGGACTTTATGGAAAAACAGTTGCTGAACTTCGTCGTATAAAATTCGCAGAGTGGGGTAGGTGAGGGAAAGATATGCGATTGCTTATTTGCCTTGACACCATCAGGCTACCAGTATTGACGAGTACACGCACTTGTAAACTGATTTGCATTGATGGCCGAGAGCAGCATCATACCAATACCCCTCCGATGTTTCGATTGTAATGGTAGCAGCATCCACGCATTCGACCTGTCGGGTGACGGGTGGGAGGCATTATTGCGGGAGAACAGTCAGGCCTGTCATCTCAGGATGCCGTGTTGTGAGGCGCTGGTTACGCTCAAGCGGTCTCGTCTGGGGACGAATTTTTTCGCTCATAAGGCCGTCGGCGACTGCAAATGGGCACCCGAGACCGAGGAGCAACTGTTCCTGAAACGGCTTGCAGTCGAAGCCGGGCATCAGGCTGGACCGCCGAGACAGAAGTCGTGGGCGAAACAACCAACGGCGAGTTCTGGAAGGCCGATGTACTAGCGGAAAAGGGAAATCACAAAGTCGCTGTCGAAATTCAATGGTCGGGTCAAACAGTACAGGAAACATTGTGCCGGCAGGACCGGTACCGCGTCCGGTGTCCGTGGTCTCTGGTTGCTGCGCCAGCCAGGCTTCCAAATTTCCAAGAGAATTCCTGCTGTCTGCATTGGGGGAGCCTCGATCAGGTCTGACGGCTCTCGTGCCGCGTACCGAGGAAATGCAGGCCCGCGACAGTCGTCAACATGATCGATGGCATCAGGCGTTGCCGATGGAGGAGTTCCTTCGCGCAGCTTTCAATGGAAGGTTCCGCTTCGGTATGGAGCCAGACCAAGAGGCGACCATACGCATCCGAACGGGGACTATGTTTTGTTGGTCTTGCGGCGCGGAAACCCGCATCGTCGTGGGCCTGGGAATAACCGCAGCCGACAAGGAACTCATGGTCACGATTCCAAGCCTCGGAGAATATCCGCAGGCGGGCGAATTGATCCGCAGGTACGTGTCAACTCATCGCGATATCGGAGCCATCAAGCGTAGGTTCAGCAGCACGCAGCGACGCAAGTATCTGAGTAACGGCTGCGCTCACTGCGGTAGCCTGATCGGACAAATGTATGAGCTCGATGCCGATTGGGACGACGAGCCTTTGGACACATTCCGGGTGCGCATTGCCGATGGCTGGAAACAGGTCATCGACAGCTGCGGATGGCAGGACACATGGCATGTGTGTTTCTAACGGCGTCGTGACCCCAGTAATCAAAATCTCCGCTCGATTACGTATTTGCCTTCCTCTAACCACGCGCGTAGTTCGACGTTCTCGCAGGAGTAGCTCTCATCGGTACTGTTGCAAGCGAAAGCTCCACCGATTGAGCGCTGATATACCCTTCACGCCTCGGGTTGAGCTATGGTCTTGCACTGTCCGGTGGAGATTATTCGCAGCGCCTCCACCCAGACGTGGCGTTGTCCTCGCCTTCATAGCAATAGCCGAGCACTTCCAGGCGTTCGGAAACCTCTGACCGCTTATCGCATTGCTTCATCGTCTCCGGATCGTCGCCACGGCCACCTCGGCAATCATCCGTTAGCTGGGCCCATTGCTCGATGAGATCCTGCACAGACGCTTTAGGTGCCGGTGTGGACTTCGCCTGGGGGCAATAAAGCTGATCGTCTCCATTGATGCGGATGTCTCCGTTCGGCACTCGGTCCAGCATGAAAGTCAGCTGGCTCGTATCCCCGAATTCCGTGCAGGTCGCATCGACTTTCGACCGTGATGCGCTGATCTTGCTTATTGAGGATACCACGCAGAGATTCTCCCCGGTGGAGAAAGTTCGCCGATTGTCTTCCAGATCGAAATCGATCATGTCGAGTTCGCCGTTTTGGAGATCATCGCAAGCCGCCTTGCTGCGGACGTAAGCTCCTGCCGCGATTGGCAACTGCGTTTCATCCGTCGACGCTGCGTCGGTTTGTGGAGACGCACCTACCTCGGCCGTCGAATCGGGCTCTGCTAGGGGAGAGGCGCTTTGCTGCTCATCGGTCTCGCGCGCCTTCGAAGTTTGCTGCGCTTCCAAGAATTTCCGCTGCACGTCTAGGATTTGAAACGCTGCGAGGACGCTCCCGCAAGCTCCGATTGCAGCAGGCATCGGCGCTTCATTGACCGCTGTGTTCCGAAGGTTGTCTTTCTGTGCTTGAGATAATTTCGATTTCTGCTCCAGCTGGGCCACGCGCTGTTCAGCGTACGCGAATAGTTCCGGACCGATTTGAAGCTCCAGCTTACAGACCCTCGCTCCCTCCATCGAAGTGTAAGCGGATTCTAACGAGTTAAACATCTGGTCGAGTTCTGCTGCATTCGCCTCCGCATTGAAGGCCGTCGTAGTAAGGGCGATAGCAGGAACGAGCCTGATCAATTTCGCTAAGCGGTTTTCGCTATTTCGAAATGGGAACCAAACGCGTCTTTCCGTTGGTGTCCCTATTGTCATCGCCTCGGCGAGCTGCTTTGCATTGAACTTGGTCGACATGGTTCCTCGGGAATCTCGGATGGGGATATTGGAAAGGTGAGCCGGCAAAGGCCGGCTCACCAATGCGATCGCTTATCCTTGTTGCGTTGCGACCTGCGTTCCACGAATCTTGTCGAGCTTTTTCTCGGCGTTGCGCTTGCGGACCTCGTTAGCGAGCTCAATCGGTACGACACGGCGACCGACCGGCCAGAACGACAGACCGGCGAGCTTGAACGACTGCAAGCCGAACGGGATCGTGATTAGGAAGATGCAGTTGATGACCCCCGCGAACAGGTAGCCGAGAAACAGAAAGAGTCCGAATGTGCATGCCCACGCGATGTTAACGATGAACCCGATCGTTCCTGTCAGCGCAGTAATCGCTGTTGTCCCCTTACCATCCAGTTCCCGGACGTGGACCACATCCTTTCCGAACGGGAAAGCTGACAGTTTAGCCATCTCGATTGCCGCACGCGCAAGTGGCAATCCCACGATGGTCAGAGCTGCGACGCCCGCTCCGAACAACCAAAGCAAAGCGATGTACCATCCACCGAACACGAACCAAATTACATTCCCTGCAAATCGCATTTGACCCTCTCCTATGCGTTCAAAGTGCTTCGATCGCCATCTTAAGGCGAATCTCAGCTTACTTGCGACGATAGGTCGATCGGTTGGTTTGATCCACGAAAATCGTAACGAGATACGAAAAATGAGAGAAACATCGTAGGCGGTATCCCTTCATTTCGCGCTCACCGACCGCAATTGTCGAGCGATGATTTCAGCGAAGGAAATTGGGTCCGTCGTCAAAGAGCTTCGTCGCGTCAAACGGATGACGCAGGCGCAGCTAGGCGATGCTATTGGAAGGTCCGCCGATGCGATATCTCAGATCGAGCGTGGCGTAAACGTTCCCACGCTGGAAACCGTAATGGCGCTGAGTGCAGGGTTATCGGTGCCAGTCGATGTCTTGCTGACCTCGAAGGACAACGGTGTGCTGCATAAACGTCGGAAGGGCCTCCGTCGTGCGAACGCCATTTTGCATTCCTTGTCGGATAAGGACCTAGGTCTCGCGATCAGGCTGCTGGAGGTCTTGCTCGAGCGCACAGAGCGTTAATTCAAGCGAATGGTTGAATCTGGGAAACAATCTTAGCGTGTATTTATTGCGCTGCTGCTTTTAGGTTGAAAGATGTAAGTCCTCTGCGATTTTTTCTGGTATTTTCGCTATCGGACGTGCTACAAACCTCTCGTGGTTAGCCACATCTCATAAATATTTCCATCAGATTGGTTCCGCCTCCCGACGTTTATTACTCGGACAGGCTCTCCACTCTCCTATCTTTAAACTCCTCCCGCTTCACCGCGGGATTTAAATAGCTGTGTCTAGAAAGGAACATGAATCATAAAGAACTTACAAAACACTACGCGGAATGGATCGATAATCTTATTCTCGAGTATGCCGACCGTCATCGTGTCTCCTGGCAACCGATTGACTCTTACATCCAGTGCAACGGTCATTTCATCACGTTTTCCTATGACCGGTATGCGATAAGCAGACGCAAGTCTGCTTCGAACGAATGTTCGACCACACGCCTTTCTCCTGAATTTTTCAATGTTGATTGCGTTTACAAGCGCGTATGTCGGTCGCTGTTGGGACGCAAATACTTTAAAAAACGCGATCTACAGCCATTGATGATCGCGGCTGCAGACGTCAATGGAACGCGCTTCAATCCTCGACCGGAATCAATGGATAACGTGCATATTCACTCTTTCTGGTTGCTGCCAACCGGACAAGAGCACGCGTTGCAGGTCGAGCTGGAAAGGGCAAAGCTCGACCCGGATATGGATTTCCGAGATATACACTCGGAGCGGGCGACTGGGCTGACGCAGACCTCGAATGAGCCATCGCGGCTTGCATCCTATATGACGAAATTCGTAGGAGCGAACGCCATTGACATGCGGTTGGCCGACGACCTCTTGATCTATCCTTTTCGGGTCGTGGAAGGTCCCGGTGACAACCCATAGCGGAGACAATGGGACCGCAGACGGCGGCGGTGTGCACGTGCTCCCTTGTAAACAATTGTAAAGTCAGGGAGATCGGCGATATCGTTTGACTAATAAAAAAAATGGAAAAAGTTACACGATTTCACTTCTAAACAAATTTTCATTTCTGCTATGGGTTGTTCGCGGTTCACGGAGGTGAGCCGCCGTAACCTGTCACTTTACCAATATACCAAAGGTTACCGTCAGCATCAGTATCTTACCGAAGCGCACCGTGATTACGATTACGGTGAAATACGACTATTATCTATCATTGGAGATAACGATGACTGACATGAACCTTGAGAATAACTCTTCGAATGGAAACGTGGACGACGCGTTAGACAGTATCTATGGCTCTGATCCAACCGACAATCCTACAGCCGAGGGGCGAAGGGAGATCGGCTTTGAGCCGGTGAGTTGGAGTGAGCAGGATGAGGGAATACTATCGAATTTTTCGCGACGAATTCCGGCGCACCTTCCTCATGTTTGCCACGCCCCACCGGATGAAGGGTACGCACTTGCTTTCGACGTGGCTAAGGAAGGGAAACGGGTGATTATCTTGGCGCCCCCTCATTTGCAGCCAAGGCAATATCCGCGCTGGGGTTCAGATGCAATTATCATCGACGATGACCTTGACACTGGTTCGGGCTTTCATACTGCGGCCGAAGCGATGCGATACCATTTCGATCTGATCGTCTTCATATGTGATCCAAGGCGGCTCTCTGAGGAGATGATATTTACCGAGACTGAGGAAATGCTACTCGACCTTCATTTGTCGTTCGTGCTGCAATCACGAGAAAGAGTGTTTCGGCTCCACCCCGAGGAAGCATCCGACAATGTCGTTTTGTTTAAGCGCCCAGGTGTGAAGTTCGTTCACCGGTCGCCGGATCAGTCGCTGAACTGACGGGGTAAAAGCGAGCCTGGCTGGTGCGCTTCGCCCCGGCCAGGCTGATCTCCGAGACTTGTTACTTCTTGAACGACCTGCGAATCTCACCTGAAATGCGGGTAAGCTGGTCGTCAAAACCACCTTCCAGAGCTACACGCTTCACCTCCCGCAATACCGTTACGATCGCGTCTCCGTCTACGGAACTGACTGCAAATTTCCCTTTCGAGAGCTCGATGTCGCGTCGGCCGTAGCGGACGGAGAGTACGTAGGATCCGTCCGCTGTTTTCCAGAACCACTGTCCTCGGCGTTTCCGATCTGGGTCGCTGGTTGCGAACCCAGTTTGCTTTTCGATCTGGCTGAGGAAACGCAGTCGGCGCTTCGTGTTGGCATCAGCCGGACCGGGCTTTTGCTTGGGAAGAAGTTTGAAATTTTCGAAAGACATGTGGACCTCCTTGGCTACCAGAGGCGTCCCTTGCATTGCGTTTTTAATCAACGGCTTTTCCGCCGTTGACCTATTTTCAGGTCTGACCGATCCCCTACGGGAAAGGATCTCCACATGATGCCCACCTTTGAATTCGATCGCACCTTCCGTTCAGCCAATTCTACCGACGACGACGTGCTCCATCAGCTCATTCGCTCGTGCTGGATAGAGGTCTATTCTGCACACGTTTCTGCTGAAACGGCTGCGTGCTTCACGCTGCAGAACGAGGTCGGTGAGCATTTAGATTTATTCATTTCGACTTTGGAAGTGGCCGTGGTGAATGGCTGCGTCGTCGGTGTGATCAACCACAGCGATGGATTCATCGCGAGCCTCTTCGTGGCAAATAGCTTTCGTCGCAAGCGTATTGGGAGTTCTCTTCTCTACAACGTTGAAATCGCCGGCGGGCGCTACCTTGAGGTGGCTGCATTCAATTACCAAGCCATTCTGTTTTATGAGGAGAACGGGTGGCAGAGATTTAGGGTGGTTGAGGATGATGAATTCGGAACCAAACTGAAATCGTTCGGGATGGTGAAAACGAGTCGGTGAGGTTCCCACCTACGAGAGTTCTAAAGGCATACTCTTGTTGCCCCTTGTCACCGTTCCTGAACTTTAGGGTTGACTAAATAAGACTCTCAGAGCAAACTGCAACGCATAGATGCGTTAGTAGGCGTGCTAAACCGATGGTCCGGCATTGTTATCTGCCGAGTAGGACCATAATCTTGGTGGGCAATCTCGTTCGCATGGGAGGGAGGCGGAGAATCGTACCCGCTGGTCTCCTAGCCACTGGTTGTACAGAGATAATTTTTCCGACCAATAGACCGCAAGCGAATCAAACTCATTAACATTGCGATGCCAGGCGCTTGCAGGCGTGGCGAACATTTCTTGGACTAGGGGCTGAGCCATGGGGCGAACACTCCTGTGCTCAACAGCTCCCGCGACAATTATGCGCGGCGGTCCTAGCGTCGCAGTAAACGCTCGGCGCGCAAACTTCGATTTTGAAGATACGGATGGAGGGGCAAATGCTTTTAGCTCGATCTACATTCCTTATAATCGCATGGTCTGCGATATGCCTGGATGCCAAAGCTCAAGAATATCCGTTCATTATTGAACAACTTCCGCAGCATTTACAAGCCAGAGTGAACCAGCAAGCGGCCACACTTCAAGTGGTAAACGTGGGTTCGGTCGACGAGTATTTTGTTGACAAACTAAAGCTTTGGAATACGTCCTCGGCAATCCGCGTGTGTTTCTTCGGCGGCTCGACGGAGCTTCGCAGCCGTATAGCAGGAGTTGCGTCGCAATGGACTGAAGCAGGTGGTTATCTTCCACTTGATTTCGGCTCAGCCGCTTCACCGCACCTGTGTGGTAGCAACAACGGACGGTTTCAGATACGCGTTGGATTTGAGTATAAGGGGTATTGGTCGACCGTCGGTACGGACAGTGAAAACTTGCTCACTCAATCAGAACAGTCAATGAATCTTGCTCTCTTTAATATCAATCCACCGCCAGAGCCAAAATTCTCTCGCATCGTTTTACACGAATTTGGGCACGCGATTGGCCTTCAACACGAGCACCAAAGTTATAAAGCGCCTTGCGTCAACGATTTTGATTGGAATGCTATATACAATTTTCTTCAAGGAGATCCGAACTACTGGTCTATAGAGCAGATCGACCAAAATCTGAAACCAAAACCAAGCACCAGCGGCAATGATGCTTCGAGATTCGATGTTGATTCAATAATGCTGTATTCCTTCCCGAAGGAATTTTACAAGGCCGGCGTGCAGGCTGCGTGTTATACGGCCGGAAACAGCAGGATTAGCGATAAAGACAAAGAATTCATGAGGAAATACTATCCATCAAGCGTTGCGGCTGCCGTTGCAGTGAGGAACCAAGCATTAATCGAATTTAATAACCGAATTGATGCCCTTAGCATAGACGATATTGCAAAAAGCGTCGCGAAGATAAGTGCAGCAAGACTAACCTCGGAACAAGTTGACGCTCCGTTCAATATAGAAAATATTACAGGTGGCTTAGGGGGCCTCTTGATCACTGATAGTAATAATGCTGGTGACACGCTGAACTATTTCGACAGGTCGCAGGTTGTTACTCCATAAGGAACCCTGGACGTGTCTACTGGTAAGCTGACAGAGAGCGATGCGCCACGATGAAGACACGCATGCCGAGGACGGGAGTAACCGCTGTTGAAAGCGACGTCCTCGGGGATCAATGAGATTGCGCCACTAAACGTAAAAATTTATGTGAAGTTCAGCGCGGGAGGACGTGATGAATTCGAAACTCGCTCGGTTATTGTTTGCATCGGTAAGCTGTTCCGTATTATTTCATTCCGCAGAAAGAGCTTATGCTTTACCAGAGCTCGATATACAAAAGTCCGTTGTTGTTGATGGGGTGACCGTAAATTTTGTGCCGGATAGTTCCGATCCAAATCTTTACTACTACAGACCAGACAATCTTGAGTTGTCTAAAGACGGTGCCGGAAACCTTCGATTCGGCTTCCATCATTGGGGAATTACCAATACTGAACCGACCCGAGGAACCGGGGGAAACATCACCTTCACTATACAGCCATCGTGGAATCGAGATCTTATTGCAAAGGCCACCGTTGAGCTCAAGAAAGCCAATCCGCAAGCTATTCTCGCTGTAATCCCGGTCGAAAAGAGCTACTTTGACGTAATCATGGCAAATAGCTTTGTCTCGGATGCAACTTATATCACGCCTCCGCCCTTGCTTGGCTCATACGAGATAAAGTACGCGCAGGCGCTCAAGGATATGGGGATAGCGGTAGATAAAAACAACTTGGGCGAACAGCCGAAGACCGTATTGGAATCCGTCAGCGGCGCGGGTGGAACTGAATCTCAAGCGTTTACAATCGACCTGAACGATCTCGGCGGCCGCTTATCCGTAAGCACTCCTGGCGAAAAAAGCCAGGCGAACTATTTGGGCGTTAGATATAGATACCTAGTTAAAGGGGTAACGCCAAAGTTTCGCGCGGAGCTGAAGGTCAACTGGAAAAAAACCTTCGAGCACTTTCATGCCTCATTTGGGGGAGGTTATTGGTTTTGGTCAGCAAGCCAAGTAATTGATATTCAAAGCATGAAACAGGACGGCGCCATTGAGCTAACAATAGTCGAGGGAGCTGTCGACGAGAAAAGTGAAACACTCATAAACTCGGTATTCGAAAGCCTTGTAAATGCACGTATAAATGGAACAGGTATGTTCGCGCCTCAACTTAAACCGTCGGAGCTGGGAGGTGGTGGCGGCGGTGGGGCGAGCGGCTTCGGTTGGTCATTCAATGCAAGTTCGTCTTTTCAGAAGCTTACCGAAGAAGTCAATCAGACATTCATAATCGATAAACAGGACATTACACAGCGTGCGTTTTCGGTCGGCGCTAGCTTCGGGCTGCTTTGCAAGCCGGGCAACACCTCGGACTATTTCGTTAATCTATCGCAACCCAGCAAACCATGTCCCAGCGACGCTGACATCGCCGATATGCTCATCAGAATCAGCAATTGCTGGACCAATCACCGAGAACAGCTTGAATTCGCTAAGAACCAAAGCGAGAACGTTAGGAAAGCCATTGAGGAGCAGGTCATCAGGATTTGTTCTGGACCGAAGGGGGTTAACCTCGCGAATTACTTTTCGGTGAACTAACATGTTTCGAAGGATTTTTGCATTGTTGGTTGCATTGTCGGCATGTAATGCTTCGGCAGCCGACAATATTGTGGTGAAACAAGCAACCGCGGAGGGAGCTGCATTCGCGTTTGTTTCAGTCAATGGAAATATCATTGCTATCCCTCTATCAATACGCCTAAGTCCCACTTCAGAGACGCCATTCATACTTCAGAAGCAGCTTTCCCAGTTTGGTACTCGCTTTGTACTTTCAGGTAATTTAACATTCAGCCTCGATACGGATTCAGCAAAGCTTCTTTCTGCAGCAAAAAAGCTTGAGTTGAGCCCTGAAGATATTAGCGCTGCCGCGGACTTGCAGTACAAGACCTACATAGGTCAATGGGATGGCGACACAGAGAAGCACCTAAAGATTCAGGTGGACGGAGGGATCATAAGCGCGGGAAGCAGTATGGTTGTTTCGTTTTCTAAGACGTTCGATGACGGCGAGCAATTGACAGGTTTTCTTAGGAATACAAACGCTTTACTCCTACTGATGGAACTGAGAACCGGATTTCAAGTTCGCCTGATTCAAGCGAACAAAGATATCGATGAGATCGTAGCGAAATATTTCAGAGAGCACACGGTTCCTCCAATTATGCCTATTACTTCTGTATTTGTTTCAATCAAAGAAGAATATCCAGAGCAAGTTGAGAAAAATCCATTATACGCGTTGAATGCGATATCAGATGTCGTCTCAAGATTGGAGTTGAAGGTAAATGAGGACGGCAATGTAGTGTACGAGGTTCCGGATGATATCACGATGATGGGGTCTCCTGAGACCTCCAGTCGCATTATGGATGGTGCAGTTACCTCGTTGAACCTGGACATTTGCGGAAATCCAGACCGTCTCCTTCTGATCGACTTAGGAAAGACTGGATGCGATAGTGTAAAAGATCTCTTGGGGGGGCAGTGATTATGTGGAAGTTCTATGCGGTTATCGCATTTCTTCTGTCGGCGATGACGACCGGTGCACAGGTCGTATCTCCATCACCGGGTCCGGCAGATGAGCTCGTATACTTCGACGCGCCAGTTGGGTTTCCGACTTTTCGCGATGTGACTGTTTACCACGCTTGGGGTGATCCAAAAGTGTTCTTCTTGCTGCCAAATGGCATCCAGAGTGATGGCGGCTTCACACTCCATTACAAGAGGGCTAACGGGAGGATTAATGGATCACTCACTTTGACGATGAAACCGATAATGGAGGGGGAGGATGTCAAGGAGATTACCAGTTATCTTCAGAATACAGTTTCTGGAGCAAAGTTCACTCACTCCGAGCCTGTAGCAAGTGAATGGGAAATTCTGGGTGCTGGTTTTAGAAGAACGGTATCGCCGCTGTACTCGTCCAACCCGTTGTTGCATTCTTCGAGCGTGTCGATGGACATTCCTTCCGATCTCACAGAGATTCTTCTGAAAGGAGGATCTAGTTACGCAACTGCTATCGTTGTTCGATACAAATTTGCAGTGCGTGGAATTGAGCTCGATTCATCTGCCTCGCCTAGAGTTACCACAAGGTGGTTTACTCGTGGTGTATCATTTCCAGGCGGGTGTAGTGTGACGCCTGAAAGGTACGTTGATATAGCTACCGGCCGTGTGGGATGCATTTCCCACATAACGTTCAATGCTGACATCGTTCGGGAGATTCAGACGCTGCTAAATGAGGTCGACCAGGCCTCCCTTTCAGTCGATGGCGTCGCAGGTTCTAAGACGAGGCTTGCGATAAGACGCTTTCAATCCCGCAGTTCCATGCCCCAGGACGGCCAGGTTTCGTCTATCCTGCTTCACAAGCTCCGTGACGCTGCGAAAGGCTAGGGAGATCCGGAATTTGTACCGAGCCGACCAAACCTTGAGGCCGCAATGTGGCTTCGCACGGATGAATGTATGAGGTACATGCGCACCAGTGAGACGGGCGGATGGTCCAGAAGTCTTATGCAGGATTCGAAGACGTTCCGCGAAAGCATCTACTTGAGGCGCCCTTGAAGCAGGTCAAAAGCGCGGTCGTTACTAACTCTTGATGCATTTGTCGATATCGAGGAGTTGGGCGTCCCTGGTGCCTGTTTCTACTTTCGGGAGTGAGCTTCTTCGCTCAGCGTATGCCTTCTTCTCCTCATAAGTTCCGAAAGCTGCTGCAATAGCGTTTCCTGGCACAGCCAAGAGTCGCTCAATCGCCTTACAAGCATAAGTTTACTAGAATGTGAATAGTCCAATTCCTTATTTAATCCGCCTCATTATGCAGATCGTCGGGCTGCCGGATAAAGCGGTCGCTGAAAGCCGCGAGCGCGTTCAGGCGGCGCTGCATGCATCTGGACTGGCGCTTCCCGCAAAGCGCGT
>Ga0099826_10000784_pt1 | contig 16901 bp, 9 predicted proteins | sample Mtrugardesep15_FD_76830 | JGI IMG/M metagenome (GOLD analysis project Ga0099826, IMG submission 76830) | Root nodule microbial communities of legume samples collected from California, USA - M. trunc garden sep15 | ecosystem: Host-associated > Plants > Roots > Nodule | place: USA: California... | reverse complement strand
TATGGATGGACTTAGTTCCTCACTTTGAGATATAATTGTGCGGACATCTATGAAAGATAGTTATGAAGATCTTCAATAGTACTAGCAATTTGGAGTAAAAAGAAGTATGAAAGATAATTTGAGAGTTGTTTATGGTAGATAGATGAAATGACAATTATTGTTTGAAAACTCACACACATAGTGGAGGAGTTGGCGTTTGAATCCTGTAACGGTAATGGTGTCTAATTTAACAATTTCAACATTTTTGTCGGTTAAAATAGAGATTGTGGGCGAAAATTTGTTTGAGATAATTAAATAGGACAAAAGTGATAAAAGAGACTTATAACTATCTTTGGTATAAAAAAAATGCACCTTATAGAATGTGTGGTATTGGTTTCTCATTAATTTTGGGTGGACTTTGTCCTTTTGAAATCCTAATAGTAAAATTATTAGAATTTAATATTCTTTTTTGGTCAAGATTTTTTTCATAATTTTTCCCTTTCAAAAAAAAATTCATCCATTTTTTCCTTTTCTAGTTTGACAACAAAAAATAAAAGAAAATCTACAAGGCTTTGTAGCATAATAATGTTTACATATATAAGTAATAAGTCATCCAACAATTGCAACAACAAATTCACAATGATAATGAAATCCTTTGAACTTTAATATTTGTACAAAGGGAACAAAATATACATAATATGAACCTAACAGATGAACTATATACCACATTGAATGGATAATTAATAATTAATATTAGAATATAGAATGATCATGGACTGTAGAAGGAAGGACCACATTTGCATTTCCAGCTTTCAGGCTCATAATTTGCATACTGAAGGCTCAAATGATTTCTCTTACTGCTTTCAGTACTTGGAACTTGAATGGCTTCACATGGATTGCATCCATAACACTTGTGCTCACAGCTTGGTGGACTTGACCCTATCTTGTTGCTACTTATCCCAATATCTCTATCATCATATACTTCTTTCATTTTCTCTGACTTAATACTTTCTCTTACCATATTATAAGTATAACCCTTCATTTAAAAGACAAGTATTTATATGTTAATTAGGATATATAATACAATGCATCAAAATTTACATAATGTTAGAAGACACACCTTTGACTCTATGGTTTGAAGTGGTGCTGGTGCCTCTGCTGGTCCTAATCATATATACAAATGAAGCATATATAAGTTGTTAAACTTAAATAATAGTATACTTAAAAATACTAATGATTAAGTTCTAAGGTCAAATTATAAATTGCAAGAGATAAAAATTACTATATAAAATCTTATATCTATAAAAATGGTGTGCTATGCCTATGGTTAACTAATTACCTGGATGGGACATTGCATCAGTTGAAGGAAAAGCCCTTTTAGCCACAGAGACAGAACTTAGTAACTGCAGAGCTAAAATGAAACAGAAAAATCTTCCTTTCATTTTAAGCACAAATGATGAATCAAATGATGAATGTGATGATGATGTTTATAATCTTTTCTTCACAATTACAAGATGCAATGCAACTCAAGGTGTGATGATTATTGCTGAATTTTGTAGAGTATATATATATAAGAAGAAGGGAGTGAAAAGGCTATAACAAATCCCAAAAAGATGACTGTGTAAGATTTTGCTTTACAAACACACAAGTGATTCTGGTAGTTTTCTTGTTACACAGTCATCAACAACTTGAACAAGTTTCACCTTCATTTGACAACTCCTAAGACTATAAGACTAGTCTGTTTTCTCCACTACCTATAATATAACATTGGATTTCTTGCTTACCTTTCAATACAAGCCAAACCTATTTCTCTCTCAAATCAATCTAAAAGGGTGCTGCTATATTTGGTTCTCTATTTGTTCAGAATAACAGCACCCATTTTCAGTCTATATACACCTATAATTATCTTATACTATATGTTATTTAAAATAAATAATAATATTTTTGACACCTAGACTGCATAATAGCCTTTGTCTTTTAGTTACTGTCTTACTGATATATGCTGTCATTATTACCATATACAGAAGAAAGAAATCAAATCAATGGTATGGCACACAGTTACAGTAGTGTCAGTTTTGTGAATTGGAAAATATATAAAGAGCATCACCTTCTGATAACTGATATTGTATTTAATGAGTTTGTTATTAGTGGATTAAATGTTGTTGTACTATTAGCCCTAGGGTCAATTTTTCTATGAGTTGGTTGTTGGGGAACAGATAAGTCATAAGTCCTCTTTACCAATATCTAATTTGGGCCATTCATTTTTATATTGCATTTAATTTGTGTGTCCATGATATTCTCATATTCAATGAATAGCAGATTTTAGTTACGTTAGTATTTATTATGGTACATGTTTGGAGTGTTTTACACTGCTTCTTTTGAAAGTGACAAGAAATAAATATACTATAGGAAGAAATTTGGAACTTGTGTATATATTTTAACTTAAAATTGGTATGATATGAATTTGGGTTTAGGCTTAGTACAAATATAAATTTGGATCTTGTATATGTATTTTAACTTTAATTTCTTAACTATTATTTGAAATCTGTTTGTTAATTAGGCAATTTGAAGACCTTAATTTTCATCTCATAAGCACTGAAACAGTTTTTACAGAACTTACTCTCATCTCATGCACTTCCAACTTATTTGGATAAGTCACCCGGGTCCTCTAATGAACTTTGGAAACATCTTTTCTTAAAAAAAACTTTGGAAACATCTTTTGAACATTTCTTTTGAACATGTGAGCCGGATCGGGATCCCACGCAATTACCTGCGGTTTTCAATCTCGATCTTAGATCTATTATCCAACGATTTCGATTATGAAGCGAGGATTTTTAAAATTTCACACGGTTTAAGATTTTGGTTGTTTATTTTAGATCGGACCGTCCAGATCAAGTGAAATCCAGATCCTTGGTAAGCCTAATAGTGTGGCACATTAAAACATGGGAAATAAAACAATCCAAAACAATGCAGCATAAGAGTTCGATTTTTATACACATGTCGAAAAATCAAAATCAATTATAAGTGTGATTTAAAAAATAGTTATAAACAAACACAAACATTTTTAATGATCCAACAATTATAATTTATGAACGATGCAAAAAAAATTACACCAACGTAGCACATGCATGAGGTTAGTTAGTAACAAAGAATAAAGGGTTCATTGATTCAGTTCACTATAAGTTAAATTGCCATTTAAATGCTCTTTTGTTTTTGCAGAGCTTTTTTAAGGAATCAGAAAGTGGACGTTTTTGTACTATAACAAACTCTAGGCTAATTCAGATGTACCTAAAAATACACATACGCAGTATTAGTAATTAATAAAAATGCTACGTATGAACAAACAACTAATGACAATGCAACCTAGGAGATGTTAAAGAAAGGTTTGTCAAAATGGTATGAATATGTCATCCATCAGTCATATTAGAGGGTAAGCAGGGATAGGCATAGGCAACCATGAACCAAGTGCACCTATATTACATTATAATTATACATGCATTTGATTCCCATCAAAAAGCAAAACGAAAAGAAAGCTAAAAATAAAGATTGTGCAATGATTCATTTTGACATCGTTCTAAACAGAAATACGCTCACAGAAGGATTAATAGGAGTATTAGATTTTTTTTCCCATGCAAATACCATGTTACTCCTTATTTCTTTATAGTACAAAGTCTTTTTTAACACTTTTTAAGTATACATTAAAAAAATGTCAACAATAGATTGGTCCGTGGTAAGGACCCTTAAATTAAGTGGTTATGCGATTGATTCCTACCTGATGCTATGGAGAAAAATTTGTTTGAAGATGAGAAATCATTTTATAAGCCTAACAAACTCTTCAATGAAGATTAATCCCGACTGTGGAAATTTTCTGCATATGACATGGGAACAAAAAAAAGGAGATAGTACAGACCCAAAAAAAATATAGATAAACTTTAACTTAAATGCATTTTAGACCTCTTAACTTTCGAAAAGTTGCAATTTCGGCATCCTAACAAAAAGAATAACAATTTTTCCCCTTAACATCAGGAAAATATGCTCTATTGGCCTTATATATGTAGGGAAATATGCTCTTTTAGGTTCTCTATCTTATGGAAAATATGCTCTTTTGGTCCCTTATTTTTACAAAAAAGATGCAATTTTTGACCCCCTATTTTGGGACACGCGGCGTTTTCTCAGCAGTTTTGCAACATTGTGTAAAGTTAGGTGGCAAAATTGTTATTTTTGTTAGGGCCAAAATCGTAATTTTTTAAAGTTGAGAGGTAAAAAATGCATTTAAACAGTAAATTTTAAGGGGTTCTTCTATAGGTAAAAAGACATATGTCGATTCTAGAGGATTCGTATTCGAGCCCCACCAATCCACCTTAGAGGGAGTTAAATGGAAATCTCTTAGTAAATGGTAGTCTTAATGATAAATTTTTGTTAAAAAAGGGGTTGAGATAGGGTAACTGATTATCACCCCTTTTATGATGAATGCTTCCATTAATATGGGAATGTTCATTGTTTGTTGGATCGTTGGATACGAGGATTGTAATCTAAACGTTGGATCGTTGGATACGAGGATTGTAATCTTTTAGAGTATTTTGTTTAACATATACAATTTATGGACAAAACTTGGTGATGGGAGGATGAAAAGAGTTGGTCCAATGTTAGGGACATCAAAGCAATTTCGATGTTATTTAAATTAGTGTCTGGAATGGAGGTTAGTTTCGTAAAAGTATACTTGTGAGAATAAACATAAATGAATCATGGTTATAAGAGGCGGAAGCAGGCTTAATTGTAAAATGGGGACACTATTGTTGAAGTACATCAATTTGCCATTTGGGGATAACTTGAGATGTTGTTTTTTGAAGACACATGATTGAAAAAATTTGTAGTAGATTGTATGGTTAGAAGAATCGTAACTTATTCATGGGGTCATCTTGTTCACATTAAAGTTGTCTTTGTCCACTTGTTCAATTAATTTTCTCTTTCATCAAGGCTCCCACATGTATATCTCTAAAATTGGATCCTTATTATAATTTTTTTGGTGGGGGACAGTGAGGTTGCACATAGGGTTCATTAGGTTAAATGTGACCTTGTGTCTAAGGGCATAGATATTTACATATGGTTAGTTAGAATGAACTTAGTCGTGCTATGGTTAATGTGATAGTTGGAGATGACGATGGGGTGGTAGTTGGAGACCTAGAGAATGATGAAGATGATGAAAAGGTCGTAGATGTTAAGAAGGTTGTAAAACCACTGGTGTCACTAAAATAATTATTTTCTTTGCAGGCGATGATGATGGGCTTTGTGGTTGTAAAAAAAATTTGTTCTTTCATATTATGTGTGTTTTCATGGAGTTAAACACATGGTGTTGGCTGCAGAGAAGTTTTTCTTCTTCGTACACACTTATGCCTTTAATATTTTTATTTCTAAATGTTTATTTAGATCAATTTTGGATGCACTGTATAAATTATGGAACCTGCTATTTGAATTTTGAGTTGTTTCATACACTCAGAAAGATTGAGCATTTGTTTCACATTTTGCAACTGTTGTTATTGGAAGTTTGTTGTTTTGTTTAGACTGTGATGACTTTGTTTCCCCAAAATGATTGGAGGTTGATTTGTTCTTTGTATGTTTATAAAAGATTTTTTCTTTTAAGTTTTTTTATTTTTATTAATTGGTCCATCTTTTTAGTCAACTTTATTAAAAAGTGATTATAGACCAATCAACACTAAGATAGTATGTCCAAAAGTGTTATGACATCAAATATGATTACTTATACACATTTTCTTCTTTTTGTTTTTGAATTTCAAGCCTAATTTTACATATAAATATTTGATCAATAATATTATAAATTAAGTAATAGATCAATTTTGGTTTAAATCAAGATCGAATAACGCACCTATGAGCTTTAGTTTTAAGAGCAATGAATTTGGACAAACCAACTTAACATTAAACATCCACACAAACATTTTTTGATTGAGTTTGATGAAATTAGGATACTGATGCAAATATTTTACGAGTTAAAGGACCGATTTAAAGAAAAAAAACTTAAAGGACTAACATGTTATAATCATATAACTTAAAGGACCTCAAGTGCTATATGGTCTAAATAATTTGCATTTATTGTTTGGTTTTGGTATTTTTTTTCTATTTTCAGTTTGTTCTCTCTCAACATGCATCAATAATGTAATGTAATATTTCTTATGTTGAAGTTGAATCCAATGACATTTCAAAGTGAATAGAATATAGGTTAAGGGGATGAAAATCAATTAGCTATAGAACAACTCTGTACAGACAAAAAAAAGGTTGATAATGCATGTTTTTGTTTTGTCTTCTAATGTTATATTGTTTTTACGGTGAAAATGCTCCCACCGCACTTTTCACTCACTATCATCATAGCAAATTGGAGCTTCTCACATTGAATTTGATGATTTAGTTATTTTTCATTGTTTATTTTATTTAGCCAAATCATTATCTTGAATCAAAACAAAAAAGCCAAATTATTATCTTTTATATTCCCTTTATCTCCCTATTTATATGTGACCCTTTTGTTTCATGTGTAAAAACCTCATTCCGTGGAATACATGGCTAATGAACGACTATACATGTTTTTTTTACAAGGTTTAGAACAAATTATTCTTGGATATAAATTTTTTTAAGAATATATGATAACTTCCATTATTTCCACGTATTTGTTCCCATGTAAAATGGTGGGAATATGTATTCTGATGAACTTTTATAGATTTTTAAAATTAAAAAAAAAATTGATAACCACCAATATTTATAGGAATATCAAATATGTGTCAACCAATTTTTTTTTTTTTTAATTTCCTAGTATCAAATTTAATCTTTATATTTTCGGTAAGTTATTTTTGGAATAATTTTTGAATCTTTGAAACAAATACCGTTTAAAATAAATTGTAGTATAATTAAAGTGCATCATTTGTATATAACTATTATGAAATTACATTTTTGTGGGTGTAATATTTGGTTTTTTCCATAGTTCAAGACCAAATGATAATAATAATAATATAAGGAATACTTTTGAAAAATGAACAATAAATACATCTTGTACTAGTATGCAAACGGTCTTATATTTAGGACAATTCCTGTTTTAAAAAGGTCATATAATTAGGCAATGAAAGAGTATTTTCCGGAAGTATGTTAGTAAATTATTTTTCATGGATACAGAGGTTAGTAAAAGTTGTTAAATCTATAACTATTATTCCTTGCATTCTTTTTTAAGTGTCATTTCTAACATAGTTCTTTTGTTTAATTATCTTTATTTTTTTAATAAAACTAATTAATGTTACGTATTGAAAAAATTCAAATTTGTTTTTCTTCGAACAAGATTTATTGTTTTGTTACATACAAATTTAAACTTTCGTAATATAATTTTTTTTATCTATAATAATGGTTCTATGAATAGTTGAAATAAAATAAAATATATGCCGGTTTGTTAATGATAATTCTGCACTAATACTTAAATCTGGCAAAAGAGTGATTTCGACATTCAAATCTATGTCGTATATTATAAATCTAGTATAAGTTAAAGTTATAGTTGAAACCTAAATTTTGATTAAAGGAGTTGGAAAGAAGTTAAAACTTAACCAAGTTAAATTTTGATAATTGTGAAGGAATAAATTTTATTTTTCTTTACAAATTGATAAAAGAATGTGTACACAATATTTAAACTCTTGACAATTTTTTGTTATAAAAAAGATATAAACTATTACCAAAAATGTGTACAACAAATTCGGTCAGTAAAGTTTAAACTTTAAACCATCACTCTCTAATTTGATTCATAAACTATAAAAATATAAAAATATAATAAGTATTTTCCTAAACTAGCCTCGCATACAAACATCAACACTAATGATATGTTTACAATAATTATGAAAATGATTCCCTCAACAAAAAAATTATGAAAATAATTGGAGCACTTATATTATTTTTACTAAAATTAATTAAATTAATTGGGCCACCTCTGTTAGTTTATTATTTTTAGTCATCTAACATGATTATTACTTTACCTCAAACCAAACAATTAAACTCAAATGTTAATAAACTTCACTAAAACAATTTTTTATTAGATTTTACCTATCTCTCATCTAAATTTCAGATTATCAAAGTTCATTCTCTTATAAACAGATCAATAAAAAACAAAATAAAAGGCCAATGACAGATAACTTGAGATACTAATCCTTAATTCCTAATTAATCGGTGACATCAATTAATTACCAATGCACCACCAATGATTAGTGAATGCGTGCATAGAAAGTTAATCACACAAAATATTACTAATATTACAGCATGCAGGGGGTGACCTGTTGATGTCATCTGTGGCTATTTCTGACAAGCAAAAGCCATTGATCACAATCACAAATATTCCAGCAAGCATGGGGTCACCAATATTTGATGTTACTTGTGGCCAGTTCTAAATAGCAAGAGCCAATTCAGGTCAACTTATCATTCTATTACTTACATTTTTATTCGTACAAATTCCTAGTGAATGTGAGCTTAATTAGTTAACAAAAATTTGGAACCAATCAATTAAAAAAAACAGCTTGATAATTAAACATATTTGTTGATAATGCCATTTGCCAAACACAAACTTTATAGTATTATAAATATATAACACCTGAGAAGTGATTTGGTAGAGAGTCCTTCATTTTGTGACATTTGTTTATTTTATAGAAGCAGTTACCAGTGAGTGTCCTCGGTTGTCATACATAGTACTAGTTATTAATACTAAATATTCACCATAAACACAATTACATATATAGTAGTCTTAGTGAAGAAGCATTAATATTAGGAAATTGTGTTAACTAAGAGAAGAAAATATCAACCAAAAATTGGATGAAACAGTTTTGATGTTTATTTGTACCATGAATTGAAACTATAGTTAGATTTCGTTTGTATCACTCATAACTGCCACTGCTAGTGCTAGTTTCCTTGTTTGGATAAATTGTCTGCCCTAACTTCAAAGTCTAGTGAACATTCAAATTTTACTCCTTCACACGTTATCAAGCTTGGGAAATATAGAGGTAAGTTCATCAACCTATTTTTCTAATTAATAAGAGATTATTTATTCTACTTCATAATCAAGAGTAAGATGCACTTTCAATAAAATTATTTATATTAAGAAGAGATTATAGTAAGAATAAGTGCATCTTACATAGTTGCATGTGTTTAATAATCTTTTATTAAAATGCTCTATATATTAAGTTTGGGGACTATATATAAGAGTAAGTTCATCAACCCACTTTCTAATAAGAGATTATTTATACAAGCAATTTCCATTAATTTTTTTTTTCCATTTTATATAAACATAAGCGATTTTCTGTTGGGTTTTATTGTATATTTATTTTATCAATCTAATACTTTTTTTTTTTGCTAATAATACTAAAAGAAATTACATATACCACATTCAAGTATTTTTCATAAATTATATTTATAGAGTGTTGCAAATAATAAGTGGATGAGATGGGTGCCAATATAGTTAGAATTTCATATCTTTCACATGATACTATTGCACTCTATTTTGCTTAAAATATGAGAAATTTCCATTCAAAAAATATAGGCAAATAAGATCAAAATAAAGATATAAATGATATTGGTGATATTGCAGTGAGATTGTCTTTACTTTTAATTTTTTTGGGTAGTGAGATTGTTCTTATTGCAAGAGCTTTAACTATTTTTTTCAATTAAATATTTAAATAATATTATAAAAAGGATAAAATTGTAAGTAGTGATGAAATTTAGATTCTCATTGGTTCAAACTTATTTATTTATTTTTACTAGTAATTATATATAAAAAAAGTGCGACTTTATTTGTATTTTATGACACATATTTTAAAAATTGTATAAGAGAAAAGGAAATAAAATAAAAACAATAAAATTGTAAATAGTTAAAAAAAAATACCATAAACCCCTATTCTAATTTTATGTACTATGGTCCTTTCATATTTTGACAAAAGTGGTCTTTTGATTGGCATGTATTATTTTTATGATTATGTCAAAAAAGATTCTATATAACCTTTCTAACAAAACTTTAGCTGTTTAATTAATCTAATAATCAATATATAGTTTTCTATTCCAAATAACTAAATTTATAGGACTTTCTTTGCAAGTAACACAACTAATTCTCCTTATATAGTTTTATATTCACATGAGCCAAATACCAGAAGGTCTCAATTTTCTGCAATCTACATGTCTCTCTTTGCATATTTGAAGCTAATATCTCTTCCAAACTTATGCAGTATATATAAAGGAGGTGGGAAAGTGCCATATATTTCAAAGAGTAAACTTATGTGTATAGATGAAAATTATAAAGAAGCTGAAATTTTACTTCCAAGTGAGCCTGTTTCTCAACCTTCTATATTTACTTTCCAAGTTTCCAATATTAGTTAATTAGTTAGCTTATGGATATGTTTCTTGTGTAGAAATTAATGGTGATGTTAGCTATAAGCAAGGAACGAGATAACAAAGTGAAATTCAGCAATGACATTAATTTCAATAGTTTCTATAAGCCTACTATTGAAGAAGAATGTATAGGCTTGAAGGTAGCATTGTCATACAAATATCTAGTAGAGAATAATTCTGATACGGAAGATGAAGTTGAGGACTTTTTGTTATTAGATAAACAACAAAATCACACAGTTTTGTTACCGAAAAAACCAGAAGTAGTGATGTTATTTTCTTCTTCTCGATTTTCTGATTCTGACCGTGATTTAGCCGCGACAAAGCTGCAGAAAGTTTACAAGAGTTATAGGATTAGAAGATATTTAGCAGATTTGGCCGTTGTTTGCGAGGAGCTATGGTTAGTGCAATCCGATATTTAAGTTATGAGTGAGTGATTAGTACTGCTTAGTGTACCTTCCAAGATGGATTCTTAAGTTTGTTCAATGCTCCAGGTGGACGGGTTCAGAAACTTCTGCTTTTCAAAGGTGCTTGATATCACATTTTGACTCTGATAGATCTGAATCAGCTATTTCAAAATGGGCAACTGCAAGGACAATGGCTGCTAAGGTATATATACCCTTTCATGTTATAAGCTATGCCAAAGGTCCTGTTTGGATAATCAGTTTAATTAAGTGCTTATAGCATAAGCGTTTATCATATTAGTGTTGATTTATAAGTTATTTCCATACCAAAAGATAAAATGAAGTCAAGCTGTTTTCATATAAGTAATAAACTGTTCTCATAAGCTATTATGACGAGCTTACGGAAATAAGCTAAACCAACTTATGTACATGAGTAAGTTGTTTTCATAAACTCTACTAAATAGTCTCACAAGTATTTATACCAGTTAGGAAATAAGCTAAACCAACTTATGGACATGAGTAAGTTGTTTTCATAAACTCTACTAAATAGTCTCACAAGTATTTATACCAGTAAGGAAATAAGCTAAACCAACTTATGGACATGAGTAAGTTGTTTTCATAAACTCTACTAAATAGTCTCACAAGTATTTATACCAGTAAATAAGATTAAATAAGTCAATCCAAACACGCTCACTAATAAGGGGTAACATTTTATTTGCTTTCCTTCAATGCGTAGGCTCACATTAGTCTTCTTTGAATCATATTCATTCAATGTTTGAGGCCATGTTGATCTTTTTTGGAAATTTTTCATTGGAAATTTTGTTGAATGCAAATTAATATGCTCTTTTTTCTTTGGTTGGTAGATGGGAAGAGGATTGTCCAAAGATGATAATGCGCAAAGATTAGCTCGAAAACATTGGCTTGAAGCTGTAAGCTCATACTTCTACATCTTGAGTTCTTGACTTAAGATGGTTTCTTGGATTCCAAGAAAATAAACCAACTGATGCTGATTTTTCTTATATTTTGCAGATTGATCCTCGTCATCGCTATGGACACAATCTGCATTTCTATTATGATGTATGGTTTAAGTGTCAGAGTTCTCAGCCCTTTTTCTACTGGTAAATATTAACTGAGCAAGCACTAGTATATACCGATTTGAATATAACTCTTGAATTTCGATCCATATTTTGTAATGTCTTAATACATGTCTTAATACATGTTTTGCTCACATGAAGGTTGGATATTGGTGATGGAAAAAAAGTCACTCTTGCCATATGTTCAAGAAAGAAATTGCAAAGGCAACGAATAAACTATCTCGGACCTGTAAGTTATTTAATTCACCACATTTCATTGAGAATGCCAAATAATAAATACTACCTCTGCCACATTCACATTGATGCTTGCAATTTGCAGATAGAGAGGGAAGCATATGAAGTGATTGTGGAAGGAGGCAAGCTTATTTATAAACAAAGCAATAACCTTGTACACACAACCGATGGATCAAAGTGGATTTTTGTTCTTAGCTCGTCTAGAGTTTTGTATGTTGGACAGAAGGAGAAAGGCAAATTTCAACACTCCAGTTTTGTAGCAGGTGCTCCTACCATTGCATCTGGAAGAATTGTTGCACACAATGGAGTACTTCATGTATGCTACATTTTCTTTTTGACAAATTCATGTATGCTACATGTGTTCATACACATGCGATATGCCCCCCTTTAAATAGAATTTTATAAAAAAAAATTCAAGTTTAAAGAAGCAAAGAGGAAATCTCTTAGCAATAGGACAGAAATGGAGGAAAGAAATTGAAACTCATTACATTTACAAGTGAATTGATCTTCATTTACATTTTATTCAGGTTATATGGCCTTATAGTGGCCATTATCGTCCAACAGAGAAGAATCTTATGGAATTCATTCGCTTCTTGGAGGAACATCATGTGGATATGACAAATGTAAAGGTGAATAATCATGTCGAAGCATCTTTTACTCTAGCTTTATTAGTTTTGCACTTTGAGTTTAACTCAACCTTACAAATTCAACTTGTGAGACGATTCTTTATGAATTCTTTTTAAGCCTCATCTCTTTTCAACGTGGGACTGTTTTTTTCCGATTAGAATAAATCGGCCCTCAAAATTTTAAGTCAACAAGCATCATCAACTTGTTGAATCTTGAACCTTTTATATGTTGTTGTCTCATGCAGAAACATCCAGTTGATGATGATATTATACCTCCCAATAAACCTGTGGTTGAGGAGCTTCACTTTGAGTACATAGAAAATGTGGGAAACTTTGATACCAATGTGGAAAATAACAAGGCATTGTAAAGCAAATGGACTACTGGTGTTGGTCCTAGGATTGGTTATGTGAGAGAGTACCCACCAAAACTTCAACTTCAAGCACTTGAACATCTTAATCCATCACCAAGAGTCAACAATGGAACATTTGAAGACAAAACAACCATTCCATCTTTAAGGGCAAGTCCAGAAGTCCATCTGTCACATAGACTTGAAAATATGGAACTTATATGAGGCATTCATGTGCATAGGCACTACTTTAGTTTTAGCATAAACATTTGGAATATAGTATATATTATATTAGTACATAATATAGGAAGATAAAGGTCAGAAAGGAGAAAACCCAATGTTTATTTTTTTGATTTGGGTTTTTCTTGGCCATTCTTTGTGTTGTATTGTATCAGTTAGCTTATGCTGATGCATTTTTTTTATTCCCCTCAACTTCATAGTTGCTTGTTCTATATAGTTTTGTGGGGATGGTTAATCATACATTCTTGTGTTGCAAGTCAAAGTCACATATGAAAAATTTTAAAAAATTATTCACCTCTCTTTCTTACTCTCCTATTTGTTTTTCATAATCTTTGTATTGCGTGTAGTCAAAAAAATTCTCATTCATGCAAACTTTATCTTAAAGTCATTAGATCAGGATCAGATAGCTCCTAGGTGCATTAAATTTGAAAGCAAACTTAAAATTAGAGCAGTATGCTCTTGATCTACAACTCTAAGCTACAAATTACATGAATTCGTAAAGATTGGGATGTAAATAATCTAAAATTAGTTGCTAGCATAAAAAAATTAGGCTATAAATTTTTAGTCCCTAAATTTTTTTCCATCTTCACTTTAATTTGGTCGCTCTTTTAAAGTAAACTCATATGTAGAATTCATATTTTTTAATAAAGTTTTGCAGAAAAATTCATAATATTATAATAATCTCTCCCAAAAAAAAATTAGAATTTTTTAACAAAACATGAATTTAATATAAATTTTTATATTTTTTACGGTTAAAAATTCATATTTAATTTATATTTTGTTAAAAAGTTTTTTTTTTTTTGGGAATTGTTTTTCACAATATTATACACATTTTTGCACATTTTCATTAAAAAATATAAAAATTAACTTAAAAATAAAGACCAAAAGTAGTAGTTGAAAACTTTATAGGGACTAAAAGTTGAAGGAAAATTTTAGAAGGACAAAAACAAAAAGTTAGTATATTTATATAGATCAAAAACATATTTAACCCACAAAGAAATACTCTAAATTTTCCTCTATTAATTTTTTTAAAAAAAACTTACCAAGACTCATTGGGGCCACAATCTAAAAAGATTGCGCTTTCTTCTAGTGAGCTTTGTAGGATTGGAACCTCGTAGAGGATCCAATAGTCACATTAATAAATACTCAGTTTTTGAAACGACATCATTTCTCATCATTAAATGGAAAATAAACATGTCCCCACAAACTTAGCTCGGTTGGTAAAGACAATGCATAATATATGCAAGCCACCACTAAAACAGAAATGGAAAATAAACACGTAATAAACAACATTTAATAAAATAATAATAAATATTGTAAAAAAAGAAACTAACAACCAAATAAAAGAAATGTTAATTTGTGGCATAACTAAAGGCACAAATTAGAACCATTAAGTTGTGACATAAGGGCACAAGTTAAAAAATCAAATATAGAAATATAATATTGAGAATTATGCATTTAAAATCTTAAAAGACTATAATTTTATTTTTTCCAATACAAAATTTCTTGTTCAATTTTATTTTTTGCTATTTATCTTATGCTCATATGACACAGATTAACATGACTGAATGAATAATAATAGAAAATACACCAAAGAGCAATTGCATGAGAGTGTAAAGAGATTATTTTCAGTTTAACAAGAGATCTGAGTTCCAATTGAGTTTAGAAAACATATTAGCAATGTTAAATCCATTAAAAGAAAACGTTGATATACATTGTGATTCTACTCAACTTAAATAATTAATATTACGATTACGCGGCACATGGATAATTAATTCACATGAGTTAACTAAGGAAATGCTACCTATAAATCTTTGCTTTCTTTTAACATTTTTAAAGACAAAAAATGCATTCAAAATCTGAGTTTTGATGTTGACTTATAAGGGTACCGTTACGGTACGGTCTTTTTCTTACAAAAACAAATCAAACGTAAGACGACGACACCTACATACACTTTCAAATTTCAAATTTCTCTGTTTCTTTTTACATACCCCCATTTCACAACACAACCCTAAAAAACTTTGTTTCTATTTCATCATCCACTACTGCTTGATCTCTGCAAAAATCGATTCTTTTCTCCAATGGGTGCTTCTGGAAAATGGTTTAAATCACTTCTTTCCAATAAGAAAACCGATCAGGTAAATTAAAAATCACTTCTTTATTTTTTTTTTCCATTTTTTGTTGTTGTTGTTGAATTTAGTGTTAATGTTGTTTGTTCAGGAGAAGAAGTGTAGTAGTAGTACTAAGAAGAAATGGAAGCTATGGAAGACATCTTCTTCTGAAGGGTCTTCAACCTCCTCCTCCATGAAAAAGGTTGGAGCTACTGTGTCTGATTCTTCGATTACTGATACTGCTGCTGCCGTTGCTGTCGTTGTTCGAGCTGCTCCTAAAGATTTCATCCTTATCAGGCAGGAATGGGCTGCTATTCGCATTCAGGCTCTCTTTCGCGCCTTCTTGGTATGATTGTTATCCTTGCTATATGATTTTTGTTGTGGGTTTCTACTTTATAATACTTTTAATTGTTCATCTCATAGTGTGCTAGTTTGAAATTCCAAATCCAATTTAGGATCAGGATTCAGGGGTTAGGATCTGTAATATCTATTAAGTTGTTACTAGATCTACCAATAGTTGGGATTTGGGAGTTTAAAAAATGGACCTTTGTGTTTTCATGATTTGAATTTTGAGATCAACCTGCCTAAAAAAAATTGAATTTGAATTTTCAACTTTTTAGTCATCTAAACTTTTCCCCCCTTTTTATCTTTATTGGATAAGGGGTTGAATGATTTAGGTAGTTAGGTTCTTTTGTATGATTATGATGCTACTAATCTGTCAGGGGAATATCATGCATAATAACTGAGTTACAAACACTGGCAAATTTTAGGATTTATTGCAGAAATATTAGCTACTCTATTTGAAATTGATTTAAGAGGATTTGATCAGTATATTTTGCATATGTCTCTTGTGCTTAGTTTTTTCCTATGCTAATGCTCTTTCATGCTAATTACTTTACCTTATAATGTCCTTGTATTATCATCTTTTGAATTTTGAAATCAGCTCAAAGCTCGCCTTTACCAAATTGAAATTCACCTTTTTAGTCCTCCTTAAGATGACTGTAAAATCATCCCCTTTATTTTTATCTTTTCTCTTTTTGGATTGGGGGAGGGGTCAATGACTTAAGTAGTTAGGTTCTTTTCTATGGTTGTGGTGCTACTAATCTGTCAGGGGAATATGATGCATAACTGAGTCAATCATTCAGCATAAACACTGTCCAATTTTTTAGGATTTATTGCAGAAATATCAGCCACTCTTGGTTGCTTTTTTTTTTCTCTTTCTATGTTGATACTCTTCTTTCATTGATTTAGTTTTTTTTTATATTGATCTTACCTCTATTTCTATTTAAAATACATTGAAGGCTAGAAGAGCTTTGAGAGCATTGAGAGCAGTGGTGAGGCTGCAAGCAATATTTAGAGGCAGGCAAGTGAGAAAACAAGCAGCTGTTACTCTAAGGTGCATGCAAGCTCTGGTTAGAGTTCAGGCACGTGTAAGAGCTAGGAATGTGAGGAAATCTCC
>Ga0099826_10000783_pt1 | contig 16904 bp, 9 predicted proteins | sample Mtrugardesep15_FD_76830 | JGI IMG/M metagenome (GOLD analysis project Ga0099826, IMG submission 76830) | Root nodule microbial communities of legume samples collected from California, USA - M. trunc garden sep15 | ecosystem: Host-associated > Plants > Roots > Nodule | place: USA: California... | reverse complement strand
GTTTCTGTAGGAAGCAGTGAAAGGAGCTTTGGACCAATCTGTCTTAACAAGTCCTCCTCTTGTAGCCCAATCATCAGCATTCCAAAGACTAGAATAGATTCTCATTGGTTGGTTTTTGGGGAATGGAACACCATTTGATTCCATGTTCTTGAATTCCCTAATTGGAGTTCCATCCACTGAGAAACTGAAAAATACACAGAAAATAGTCTAATTTAGTTGCTTCCAACACAAGTAATGTTTTTTATTGATTTTATTTTAAGATTGTATTGAGGAAATTGATTTAGTACTTACACAATGCGTTGTGGGTTCCATAGAATTGAGTATGTGTGGAAATCTGCAGTTGGGTCAAACCAGAGGTAAAATTGTTGCTCTCTGTCACCTTTGCCTTGGCTAAATACATTGGTGTGAAGGATGTAAGGATCACCACTCAAATTTCCCAAGAATTCAAAGTCTATTTCATCCCATGTACCTCCTTTTGATGACAGCTGAATTAGTTAATTGAGCATCAAAAATTAGTTATCAAAGCTAAAGAATATGCATGATATTTAACAATAAAGTAAATATTGAATTTATAATATACTTACATAATAGGCAGTGACAGTGCCAGCAGAGTTGCCAGGAACAAGTTTAAGTTGCATATCAATTTTACCAAAAAGGTATTCGTTTTTGGATTGAAAGCCAGAGCCAGAAGATTTATCAAGAGATAGAGTAAGAAGTTGGCCACTGTTGAGTATTTTAGCACGACCATCGCCCCATGTTATATCAAAGTCTTGATAAAAATTGACAGCAGAGGCAATTGCAACAGTAGAAGTAAAAATGACTAGGAATGTGACATATTTTGAAAAAGCCATTGAATATATTTATAAGGTGATCGAAGTTCAAATACTAAAAGAATGGAATGGAGGATTTTTTTTTCTGGTTGCAGTTGAGAATGTGATATTGCAAAGATGGAATGGGCAAGTATATTTATAGAGTGCATAAGAGAGGAAAGTAACAAGAAGGTCCACTTGAGATTGAAGATACGTATAGGATAGGTGTTGAGAAGTTGGTCATGAATTAGGAATGGGTAAAGTAAATACATGGTTGGTTTGGTAAAATGCCTACCTGAATGATATCATCACACGCGTTTGTGCATGAAATGCTGCATACCCATTAGCCAGCCACACATTTAATGTGTAAAACGTTCACCGCCTTTGATTAGGTCCTATCTCCCTTCCTTCTAATTAAATGGACTATAATATTGAACAAAAATAAATGTATCATTGTCGATGGAAAATGAAAAAGATAAATTTTTTTTATGAGGACAAGAACCAAAATTTACGCAAAATGTTAAGATCCCTAAAGTTACTTTTACTATTTAACATAAGAAAATACTAATTTATACGCTTAAGACGTAAGTTAATGAATCAAAAATAAAAATATTTTATTGTAATTAATGTATTTAAATTTAAAACTTTTTACTAGTAATTAATTAAATGTATAAAATTTAAGAGAGAATTTTTACTTTTAATTACTTAACATGTGTCTTAAAGATATAAGTTAGCATGATCCTTTAACGTAAATGTAAATTTAATATGTGGGTTTAAAATAACAACTTACTTCAGAATTGGTATATTACCAAGATATGTGATAGATAAGTTTTCAAATTTACCTTTATATCCATTGTACTTGTTAAATTCATTGTCATATCATATTTCTTAGGAATATAATTGTATTTGTTAACCAATTTGTAAGCGGTGTTGACTTAAAAGACCTTAAAATGTACTTTTTTTTTAAGGTTATTTTGATGAACTAGTCCATTGTTCGAGTTTTAAATTGAACCCCATAGTTAGACTGTGATAATTTAACCTTCAAATTAGTCAATCCTTAAATCTAATATTAAATTTTCAAAAGATAATAATTATACTTCTTGTGATTCTTATATTCATTTTCATTTTGATGCTCATCATTTACCTTTATATAGATAATTTTCCACACTCTCTTTGATCTATTTCGACGAGGAAAGGGATTCACATGGGATTAAATTAATCTTTCCACAGATGCATCTCATAATTTTTTTTAGAAGACATATACAATATTTACATACATACATTTTTCTTATAGATAAAAAAATGACAAATAATCATTGAAACTCATATATATAAGTTGAATTTTTTTCATTTATGATCGTAACAAAAAACATAAGCGACAACGATTAATTAAAAAATGATTTTGTAAATAATGACGAAGGTAATGCACTTCCTCATGTTTCGATTCGAATATAACGTTGTAACTGCATCACGTAATTATTCATGTCGATCATCCGATCTAAAACTGACGTCTGAGATTGATTATAGTTGATTTATATAGTGTCTAATCAGGACCTTTTGATCAAAAATCAACAGCTAAATTTAAAACAGTGTACAACTGCGGACTTCTATAACAACATGAAATATTAATCCCCCGTGTTTCCTTTTCTTTCTTAGTCTCACATCCCACCCGTGTGAGAAAACATTTTGTCCAATTCTAAATGGTAGGGTAGACATGAATTAGGATCATTAGAGTTTGCTTGTCATAAAAGAAAAACGATCATTTGATATGAGAGTTTGGAATACAGATGGCATTGTAGAATTAAGGCGGTTTGCTAATTTGACTGTGAAATGAGCTTTGCTTCTACAAGCGGTATCAGAAAATTCACACGTGGCATGTGGTTGGACTTTGAAGGCAGAATTTAACCAACATTTATCCACGACTATTTTTACCCAAGAGTCGGTGAAATTTCGATCGGTTTTCATCCCCATAATTTAACCAACAAAAAAAGTTGAAGGTTCATGTTTCTAGAATTTACACGGTTGTAATAAAAGGATGACTTGGAAAGCAAAGAAAGTGGTGTAGACCCTACTAGAAGCTACTTCATTTTTAAACTGATAAAGTTGTAGCACTTTGGATGAATTCCACAAATCAATAGCACAAACACTTGTTCGGTTTGGTAGAATAATCCTAGGAAGTCCTAATCACTTATCACTTTGCGCCGTATGCATGTGTAAAACTAAAATAGTGTCTACCCTAACAAGCCCCACGTAATGCACCACTTAATTCAAGTCTTAAACTATCATTAACATTTTAACATTATGCAATGCAATTGAAACCGATTGCTGTCCAGCTGTCAAGTCCCACTTCATCACACCAACCCAACTTATGTTCTATTTTATTATTATTCAGACAACATTCCCATAAACCACAAGCCTTATAGATTACTATAAATTGGACCACCCTAATTTTCTGTTTCACAAGTTCTCACAACAAAGACAAAGCAATGTTAAACTTGTCTCACGTACACAGCACCTTTTATTTATCCACACAAAATAGACTGTCCAATCCAATGGCTTCCAATTATGCATTTTCTGTGCATGTCATAACTTTTTTAATATGTACACATTTCTTCATGGTAGCTTTTGCTGGAAACTTATATCAAGATGTTGGTATCACTTGGGGAGATGGGAGAGGTAAGATTGTGAACAATGGTCAGCTTCTTACTCTGTCTCTAGACAGAACTTCTGGCTCTGGCTTTCAATCCAATAATCAATATCTTTATGGAAAGATTGACATGCAAATTAAACTTGTTCCTGAAAATTCAGCTGGCACGGTCACTGCTTATTATGTGAGCTTAATTAATTTAATCCTTATTAATATGTCTAATGTTTGTTATGGAGTTTAATCATAATTAATATTTGAATTTCTGCATCATGCATCGCAGTTACGTTCAGAAGGGTCATTGTGGGATGAAATAGACTTTGAATTCTTGGGAAATTTGAGTGGTGATCCTTACATAGTTCATACCAATGTGTACACCCAAGGCAAAGGGGACAGAGAGCAACAATTCTATTTATGGTTTGACCCAACTACAGATTTTCATACCTATTCTTTTCTTTGGAATCCTGCACACATTGTGTAAGTTTTTAAATTTCAAAATGTTTATTTTCAAATTCTTTGTTTGGATAATGGAATCAAATAGCACATCAATATTATATTAAGATAGAGCTTATTTATTGTACCGTTTTTATAAATTTCAAAAAGATAATAATTTAAATATAAAAAGAGAGGATCAAATGAAAATTTTAAAAAATTTGGTCAAATGAAAATTTTAAGGAAGTTGAGGGATCAATTTTAAAATTTGAAAATATGTAGGGACCAATCCTTAAATTCTATAAATAAATAGAGATAAATATTCAAAAATTTGAAACACATAGGAACCAATATGAATAAATTATATGGACCAATGAACTAATTGTGTACACAAGATGAACAAATTATATATATGGACCAATTGGACATAAGAATTTTATTTTTTTAGGTGGCATTCTAAATTCTCTAAATTTACATCATCTCATAATCCTCTTGATCAACTTGGCTTATGTGATTTGTCTTTGCTTTTCAGATTTTCTATTGATGGTAGACCAATTAGGGAATTCAAGAACTTGGAGAGTGAAGGTGTTCTATATCCAAAGAAGCAGCCAATGAGATTATATTCAAGTCTATGGAATGCTGATGATTGGGCAACAAGAGGTGGACTTGTGAAAACAGATTGGAGTCAAGCTCCATTTACTGCTTCTTTTAGGAACTTCAAAGCCAATGGTTGTGTTTTGTCCAATGGAATTTCTTCTTGCAAATCCAACTCTTCTTCTGACAATGCTTGGTTGTATCCACAACTGGATTCTACAAATCAGAAAAGACTCAAATGGATGCAGAAAAATTACATGATTTACAATTACTGCAATGACCTTAAACGATTCCCTCAGGGTCTCCCTTTGGAATGCACTGTCCGTACCAAGTCATAAGAATTAAGAGGAATATAACTTTTAGTAGTTTATTACTTGTAACATATGTGTGTATTATTTTTAACCATCTTTCGTTTGCCATCATTCTTTAAGCTATGTCATTTGAGTTATTATGTTCAAAAATCTTTGTAACTCGTTAACTTAAATAAAGTCTGCATTTACTAAAGTAAGTTAGTTCATTTTTTTCATTTATGAAATTTTTTATGCAAATAACAAATGTTTATGTTAAATTATAAGTTTTCATCGACAATGTTGCATCTTCATAAGGTGAATACTTTACAAGTTTATAAATAATACATAAAAGTTTATTTATTTACCAAAGTCTTTTACAGAAGATTAAAAATAAACAAATATAAATGGACACTAAGAAAAAAGATTATACTATGGGAGAAAAAAGAAGTTCATATTTGCAGTTAGCATCCTACATTTATTCGAACGGTTTTCTAGGTTCCAAGGAATGATAGCAGCATTCTTAAAAGCATATGCCACAAAGTTGAATCGGTTTTTATATAAATTGTGTCCATTAAGGTTTTGTAATACAAGAGTTTATTTCAATTCATTTTACTTAGATAAAATCGACTCGAAAACTCGTATCAATTTACTTAAAATTAAGATTATATAAAATTTATTATATGTATGACATATATAAGCTATTATAATATTATAAATAGGTCAATAGTATAAAATATGACTTAAGTACAAAGGCAAATTATGTCAAACTACCATAATAAAATGTTATGCTCAACTTATCAAAATACAAAAATTAACGCACAAAATCAAAAGTTTCATAATTCTTTAAGTTTTAGCCATCTATAAAACCATCCAAAAAAGCAAGTTTCACAAATTCCTAAAGTTGTTAATAAAACTATCTAAAAAATAAACTAGTTAATTTCTTTAAAAGGTCAACAAACACCACCACCATAACCCAAACCGGCGTCGTAATCACCGAAAATGCAACCCTAACTGGTATGTGCTCCCCTGTTCATGGTTTGAGAACTTAGAGAAGAAAGAAAAAGAAATGTTTCATTTCAAAAACAACGTGTTACTATAAAGGCAACTATTCAATAACATTTAAGTCTTTGAGCTTGCAGAAAAGGAATTGGCTTTTGAATAAAAAAAACCCAAAAATAGGGTCAATTTTTTTTTAGATGTAAACTCGTAAAACTCGGTTGAGTTTATACAAGTTTACCGAGTGTTAACTTGATAAAATTCTTTAAACCTTTCGATTTTATCAAAAATTAAATTTACCTACGAATTAACACGATTTTTATACCTAAAAATATAAACTCGGTAAACATGGAGAATTAAAACTCGAGTTACGGAACATTGGTGTCAATGAAGACGATAAATTGATAAGTTATTTTAAGTACTTTTAAGATCCTAGAAATCTCTGCATGAAAAGTAGTTCTCTAGCTAGGATTCTAAGCAAAGCAGCAAATGAAACCTGCATCTTGATTTCTACCTCCACATGAGGAGTTATTGGATGCAGATGTTTCGTCTGTATTACATTTCAAGCTTGAACCATCCAGTGATAGGAAGAAGGCAAATCACAACTTTGATGATTTGAGGCTAAGGAGGATGAATGTTGACATTGACCATTTTCAAAATGATAAACTCTGACAATGAAGAAGAGGATGCAACATTCGAATTATTTCCTGAAAAATATACATTGAAAATGATGGAAGATATTGAGGCTTTCCAATAAATTTTCTTGTCTTTGAATCGACACTAATTTCTAACAAACCATACTGATACAATCTTGCATTTGTTGCACAAACCTCACATAGAGTCCAAATATGCTCCAATGAAAAGTACACGAAGTTTTGTTATTTTATTTACTTTTACTTATAATATTATTCATTATAGATAAATGTTTTTTTACTGTTAGGAGCGGTAAATATTATTTTTTTCATTTGTTTGATCTTTTATAAATACCTTATTTTAAATATATTTATGTTTTTTTTTAGAGAAAATATATTTATGTCATGTCACTCGCTTTCTCACTAGTCACTAGTACAAAATTCCTTTACATGGATGGCCACATGAGATAAAATTATGGTGTCTGTCTGCCTGCCGAGACATAAAACTGAGTTATGGTGTCTGCCCTACCCTCGGGGATCACCTTGAGCACAAAGTGGACGGATGAAAAGTTATGGTGTCTACTTGCCGAGACATAAAATTGAGTTTATTGAGGACAAATATCTTATAGCCGATGAGTGTTAACTTAAAGTCGATGAGTGTTTTTAAGGAACTGATCGTCGATGATTGTTCGTTGATAAAATTGTTGTATTTGATAAAATTAGTGGTTTAATTAGTTGACAATCGTAAAAATATCATAAATGACTTTCTAAATTCATAATAAAATTTGAGTTAATGATGATGGGTTGACGGTCCAAAACAAATTTCATACACAATCAATCAAAACATTTTTAATTGTCATGTTTGACCCACATAAATTAAAACATTAATTGATGTGACGATTTTAAATGTTTTGATTGGTTGTGTGTGCAAAGTTATTTTGAACCGTCAACCCACCACCAATAAACTCATATAAATTAATACATAAATATTTAGAATTTAGTTATTTAATTTAAATTTATTATTTTAATATATCTTTTATATTATCTTGTCAAAAAAAAATCTTTTTGCGACGATTATTTGAAGACATTTCCCAAGCTAGAGACGAATTTAATGTGGCGACGAACTATTTATGAAGTCAATTGAAATTGGGTCTTGTTAAAGAATATTCGAAAAACTCTTTAAGAATTCTAAAACAATAAATTATTTTATAAAAAGTCAAATATTTCAATTTTCAAGCATTAACTGCACATATTTTTATAATAAGTTACTCCATCCGTTTCGAAATACATGTCCATTTTGGAGAAATTGTTGTAACCAAGAAGCCAAATAAATTTTGTTACTTTTGATGAAATTATGTGTGTGTTTTCTATAATACCTTTAACTATTTATTATTTCATTTTTTTTTCTCTCTCTCTATAATAAATATATAAGGGTATTATTGACAAGACAATAATTAATGTTACATTGAAACTTGAAATGAACAAGTATTGTGAAACAAAATTAATCTTCAAAACGGACATCTGTTTTGAAACGGAAGGAGTACAATTTAAAAGTTTTAAAGAAGGTTCCGGAGATATTGATTAACATTTTCCATTGAAATTAGTTGCATCTCATATCTATACTATCCTTTGTTAAAAAAAAAATCTAACCTATATTTTTTGAAAATGCAAACATGTGTAATCATGTCTTAAAAACTGTACTCTCTCAAGTCTCAAATTATAAGTCTTTTGTCCATTTAATATGTATTAAGAAATATAGTAAATTTTGTATAAAAAAGAAATACAATAAATTGTTTTACAATTGTCTTTAATAAATGGTATGAAAAAAATAAATTAAAAAATTGAAAAAAAGAGTGTAATAAATAATTAAAAGTATAATATAGAAAATAACACTTCACTGATAATGTAAAATATCTTATAATTGAAAAAAAAAAACAAATTTTTATCCTTAACTTATAGTCTGAGACAGAGTATAATCAATTTTTTTTTTATAAAGAGTAATTAAATTTATAAAAGTACGAAAGCTGTTTTTTTTTTTCAATACAAATTTTAAATTTAATTTCTTAACGTATGTCTTTTAAGACAGATAAGCAATATCCAAAAAAAATTTATAGTATAGGACTCCAATTTTTTTATAGGATAAGACAGATTTGATAATTAAACAACAGATATGTAGGGTATACAATTCAATTAATAGGGGGCTCCCTCGCTTCATCAAAACGAAAAAAAGGGGTTCCCTCATAATTGGAAACCATGTACTTTATTTTTTTTTTTTTCGGTTGACTAAATTGAAAAGCATACTTTGTAAGTTTGTATGTTATACTACTACATTATACATATTTTTGTTATAGATATATTTTTATTTTTGACTCAAGAGTTGTATATTTATTTATCTTTAAAGTAAAAAAGTTGTATATTTTATAATCATACTATAGAGGTAAATTATCTTAAAAGAAATAAACATTATTTTTACAATATCTACACAAATCTTTAAAAATAAAAAACAACCTGAAAAAAATATTTTTCAATTAAAATAAAATCAATTAATTAAAAGTAAAAAAATTATTTTGTCAAAAAAAAAAAAGTAAAAAAATTATTTCTCTGTCTGTCTCTTTAAGCTCTCACATCTCTGCGCTACTTTCAGAGTAGTACATTCAATGCAACGTGTAAGCAATTAAACACCATTAATAGGGATTAGGTAGCTGTTGAGAATATTGATATATATCAACCATACCCGTGGATTAATTCTAACCAGTAGTGTGGTGTCACCCATTTTGGAGGCACTGTATATGCCATATCTTACATTCCATAAATGATCTCCAATTGGCACTAAAATTTAGAGTACTAGACATTTTTAATTTTTTTAGTACTAGACAATTTTATCTCTGAAGAAATGGAATTCCGAATGGCTAGAGGAGAAGTATTGCTAAGAGTCTCAGCAATACTGTTCTTAGTATCAACAGCTTGTATAGTTGCTTTTGATACTGAAACAAAGGTTGTTCTATTAATGATTAAGAAGAAAGCTACCTACAAGGACTTGGATGCTCTCAAGTAAAATTCTCTCTCTTTATTTGTTTGTTCCTCACATTTTATGTGGAAATATATATTATGATGTTGAATTAGGAATTTTTGTATGTTTTTTTAGGATCTTGGTGTATGTGACATCTGCAGCTGCTGGGTATAACATGCTTCAATTATGCAAATACTATTTCTCAGCTTCTCCTACAATACGGAACTTCAATGGTTCTTATTATATGCACATGGCTTGGATTACTTTCTTACTAGATCAGGTAAATAAATTCTTTTTTTTTTTTACAATTATACAATTATAGGTTGATTAAAGTATGCATATTGAAGTAAGCTCAAAATCATCCAATTAGGTACTCGAATCAATTATAAACTTGGTTATACATGATAATATAAGGTATCTCATTTCCTCTTCAAAATTTAGGTATCTCATATTCTTGAAATAAAAAATTAAAATTGAATGACAGGGATCCAGTAGAAAGAAAAAGATAATCATTTTGTTTGGAGAGCTTGATTTTGATGCTTAATTAAAAGTTTTACGTTTTCAACGAATCACAATCAATCATATGCATAACTTTTAAAGTGGTTAGGATTAAAGTCAATATTTGCAATAATACCACGATTGAGATTGATCGACAATATGAATAATATTTACATCACCGAATGCATATGAATTAAATTTTCTTTAAAATAATCATTTGACAAATCTTGGTTTTTAATAACAGATTGTTGTGTACTTGACATTCGCCACAAACACTTCAGCATTTGAAGCCTCTCTTTTTGCACTTACTGGATCAGAAGCATTCCAGTGGCTGAAGGTATGCAACAAATTCACCAGATTTTGCTACCAAATTGGAGGGGCATTATTATGCTGCTATGTAGCATCCATTTTAATGGCTATGATATCAACTATCTCAGCTTACAAAGTTTTAAGAATGTACTCTCCAAAGAGGTTCCTGCGTTTGAAGGGAAAATGATCAATTACGTTTCAATGCATAATTGAAATTGGTAATTGTATATGTGTGAAATTTACCACAGGAAGTAAAAAATGAAAAAGATGAAATGAACGTGTGCAAGACAAGAGCGATAGGTACACATTAGTTGGTTCCATTTATTGTCGGTTCCTAATATAGTTTGAATCTGTCTCTTTTCCTTTTTTTTTTTTTACTTTTCACGTCTAAACCACTTGTGGAATATAGTATCTGATCACATGCCAAAATAATTGTACAAAAGTATTATTTCAACATTCAATTTAATTAATGCAAGTTTTATTTCCTCTGATGAATAAAACAACAAAAATTGCTCTTCTCTCTTTGAAAATTGCTCATTCTCTTAATTCAGCGTGAGTTAACTTAGGTTTAAATTTTAAGCCAATCATTTTTTACGCCAATCCAACCGATTTTAAAAATGGCAGCGTGAGTTAACTTCCGTTGAAAAATGTCGAATCAAAGGAATGGACAATTTTAAAAGAAAAAAATAGCAATTTTCAAACAACTGCCTTAACTAAAAGATCCAGTCCAGGCCCAATTTTCTAACGACACCCTTTCTAGATGAGTCAAAGCATGAAAGCATATTTAGCAAAAGAGTGAACCAAATTTTTACTCATTATCTTAGTATGGTTAAGAGACATATAGGGAAGCTCTTTTAAATTGTAATATCTTAATGGGTAAGTTCACATAGAGTTAAGCAAATCAAGTTGTTTACTCTCTTGTTAGGGTGTATAAATTGTATGTTTGTCCATTATTTTTAATTGTGCAATGAGTAATTTTCCTTCAATTTTTTTTTAACAACTACTTTTATTAATTAAGCAGAGATAAGTACAAGTTGTATGAGACCCATCAATGTGATCTTTAAAAAAAAACTAATGACTATAAATACAAAACTTCTTTTTTCCTTTGCAAACCTAGAACCACCATATTACAGTCCAACTCGAGAATAAAATCCACCACGCAGAAGTCCTTTTGTAAAACGTAACCCTAAAATTGTACCATGGATTCTGCTATTAGCGCATCAAAGATGAGTGGAAGTTGTCAGGACTCGGCATCAGTGAAACATCCTGTTGAGTCTCTAACGACGCAATCGAAGACCGCGATCATTGGAGGAATTTGCTACATCAACATTTATCTTGTATAGACATGGGGAGGAGGCAGCCATCAAAACTAAATTACAGTGATCAAGAGTCGAAGTAGAAGACAATGAAGGCGGCGATTGACCTTTATCATAGATCTCTTAATAGATATTTGCTTCCACTCAAACAATTTTGATTTTTAGCCCATCGTATGCTATTAATAATAGTAGAGATAATGTCTCCTTCAAATAAAAATAGTAAAGATAATCTCAATATCTGAGAAAGGAGCTTGTAAAATGATATCCTCAATCTAATTAGAAAAACTAGACTGAATCACTTTTTGTTTGATACCTAGAGAGAAAAACCAAATATATCTTGCCCACCAGCAGTTTTTAAAAACATGATCTAAATCATAAAAAAAATAAAAAAACAAGATCTACATTTTTCGCTTTTGAATTGCACCTAGGACATATATCTTAAAGAACAACGGATATCTCTCTTGATGAGGCTATGGATTATTTTTAATGGGGACGGAGTTGTTGTATATACGCCAAAGCATATGATTGTATTGTGTATGTAGAATGTAAGGAGTAAAATTGAGATTTAGGGTTTGTTTGAGAGTTTGTTTGCTTGCTAATTTACTATTTAGTATTGAGATGTAGAATGTAAAGTAGCAGCCCATATATATATATATATATATATATATATAATTGAAAGAACAACATGATACATGAGCATACATAATTTACTTCATGCGTTTAACTAAGTAGATTGATCGTGAGAAGTGGAAGATATTCTTACGAAAATTACTCAATAATTCATTGATGTATAGAAGCATGTCAAACTACACTTGAAAAACTCTAATTCTGTCTAATCACACCTTCAAAATGTTAGTGACAATCCGATGCATGATTAAAGTAAGGATGAAGCATCCATTTAATCAAAAAACACGACTATGATGGAAAGGAAATCAAGTCTTCTAGGAAACGGAATTAGGGGAAAGGAAAACACAAATTTTGAAAAAGAGGAACATAATCTAGATTATATCTTCACATGAAGAAACATCCATACAGATTCAACCAAACTAAACGAAAATGACATACTAATTAATAAATAAGTAAATAAATAAACTATATTAAAGTGGAATCACTTTGACATGTAATATGCATGGTCTTATTTCTTGTTGGATGCAGCATTTCTTTGTTCCATCACCACACTAGCTAGTAAAAAGCAAATTAAAGGGGAGTGATTTATAACCTTTTAGTGTCCATTACGTGTTAAATTCTTTGGTTATCGTTTCACTAAACATGATTCATGAGTTAGTTTGACTAGGAAAAACATCTAAAAAGATTGAAACCATTAATATGTTGTAGAAACGAAAACACTATCCCAAGCAAGTTAACTTCCATAATATATACACACGGATCTAGGAAGGTTTCCTTAGCATTTTTATTCCGGCTTAATCTCTTATTACTAAACCTAACTCTGTTTCCCTCCTCTCTAACCTAACCGATCATTCCTAAATAATTGGATTGAAATATATTATTCACATATTAAATTAAATGGTATTTATTTTCCATAATTTCACACCCTATTATTCAACTACTTTTCCTACTTCTGCGTTCCTTTAATTATGTCTTCTTGATTTTTGCTTGCCTTTTCATCCTTATCAAAATGCAACGACATTTCCTGATATTTTTCAAAACAATATTGTTTCCTTCCTTTTCAAACTTATCAAATTTCTTTTCTGATGCGTTTCCTCAATTATGTCTTCCTTGATTTTTGCTTGTCTTCTCATCCTTATCAAAATGCAACATCATTGCCTGATATTTTTCAAAATAATATCGTTTCCTTTATTTTCAACCTTATCAAATTTCTGATGGTTTCCTTCCTTTTCAACCTTAGGTCCAAAAAAATAAAATAAATAGTAAATCAAACCATAAAATTATATAGATATGTTAGATCCATGCATCTCAAGATAATTACTACTTTGAGACTTTGAAATCATAAATTAAGATCAAGAGTTGGATTGTGAGTAATGCTATCAAGTAATAAAGATCAAATAGAATGACCAAACAGTGGAGTACGACTGATTACAGCAAGGATGGAGAAATATATGTCTAAAGGAAATGTGATATCCGAAAGTAATATCGACCACAAAGCTTTCATATTCAATATTGTTTTTTCAAATTTATAAAATGATATATTTTATTTTTGTATATTATAGTCGATATGACTCGTGCGACAGCACGGGTCAATGGACTAGTTTTAATAATTAATGTGTTTTATTTTCTGTTTTGGATTTTTGGTCTATTAGGGTTTCCTTAATATTTATTTTTTGTTTTGGATTTTCGGTCTATTAGGGTTTCCTTAGTATTTAAACATTTCAGTTGTAGCCAGAGAGACAAATTTCAATAAAATTTCAGAGAGTTTTCTCAATTGCTGGTGGATTTCAGGACTCTATTTTCACAGGTTTGTCGCTTGCAAACTTGTTCTTTTCTCTATCTAGGTTTAGCGTTTGCTAACTTACGCTTCTGATTGCGTCATATGCCGACTTGCAAATCGAACATAAAATTTAGATTATAGATCGCTGAATCAAGTGATTGAACTCAAACTTGATAAAATATGAATTGTTTTAAAAGAATTTGAGTTGAAAGCCTCATCAAAATAATCATCATCAGACTTTATTTACCTTCCTCCCTTCCACCAAAATCCAGAGGGTTAAGATGGTTCAGACTTTAGTTGGCAAATAGGAACATAAAATTTGAAAGAGTGAACTAGTTAGACAACTCTTTAATTCCTTCTCTATGACAATTGGGTTGGTCTAGTTTTGTTAGCTTGGTACCTTAGAGTATATTCTTCCTCAAAGTTTCATGTTCGATTCTTTCCAACGTCAATTTAAATGTGTTAGTTTAACTTCTTAAAAAAAAATACTGCTAACTTGTGACTATTTTGCCCTAAAATTGAAGTATAAACTTTAAAACCCTACTCTTTTTTTCTTCTTCTTCCCATCCTATAATAATTGCTACATTGGTAAAATAAATGATTTCAAAAAGAGTAACATAATTTCTGAAAATGACTTGGAATTGGTTTCTTGATCTTCTACTATCTTGAGTGATTGATTTTGAATAATCAAAATTGAAAGTTGCAAAAGAGAGGAAACTTAGGAGGCTGAAATGTGTTTTTTTAATATGGAACTAAAATCACAACTAGTGCAAAGTTAGGAGACCAAAAATACGTTTAAGCCTTAGAAAAAATTCATAACTCACCAAATACAAGATGATAATAATTAAACATTCTAATTTAATAGATAAATACACGACCACTTAATTATACTGATGAGATATCAATATCTTCATGTGACATATTGAAAAAGAAATTTCCCGTAGGAAGTGATTTAAAAAGGCTAAAGTCCACAACGCACTTCAAGACGTAGCTTAACTGGAACAAGAAAGAGACTCAATTTGTTTCTTAATTTAAGCAAAACCGGGAAAAAAGAGAAGTCTATCGCAAGCTCGGTTTCTACCTTAAACAATGAAATGAAGATAAGTGTTGTTGATTAAGCAAGGACCAAGTCGAGGACGCAAAGGACACATAGTCAGGTAGTATTATTTATCTTTATGGACCACAAAATAGATTACTAGATAGTAATGATGAATTATTATGTGCTACTTAGGGGCATGAACTGATGGATTACAACCTTAAAGAGGAACCTAACATACCCCCCTCGCTGAACTCTATAAACTCTTGAAATTATGGCCGACCATATCAACCCACGTTCAGATTTTTAAAGTAGATGACAACAATCACTCTCCGTGTATACTATTGTTCACTTTATAACTTGCTCGATAAAAATTGATTCAGTTCAAAACACAACTTAAATTTATCACAATTGTTTCTTCCAAGTTCTGGACACTCTAAAGTATCGAATTATTTATCTTTTACATTTTAGATTTAAGATCAAATGTATCATGAAGTCCTTTAAGTTTAATATTTATATCATATTAGTTCTTTTAGTTATAAATTAGTCATCTATGTCGCTAAAAGTGAACACATAGTCTTTTAAGTTATAAAATATAGACGTTTATTCTTAATTTGATAGTTACAAATTTACCGTTCTCAAGACTATGATTCATAGATGTATTATTCTGTCTTGATTTAAAACAAAATTGATTTATAATGTTGTTGACGATGACAAAATCAAGGGGTGACAAGGGAAGACCATGACTATCCCAAAATTTATCCCTTTTCTCTTTATATCTATGTTGCTTATGAAGAATATCTCTAATTGGTGTACAAGAATTAATTGAAGTGAGCAAAACACAATAGAAAAAAGTTATAAAATCACAATACGACTAGAAACTACTCCTCCACCGTAAAAAAAGTGCATTGAAAAAAAAGTTATTTTTTCTCTAAAAAATATTATTTTGTTTGACGAGTCGTCTTGCCAACTCGTCAGTCCACCACTAAATAGGACGGAGTGAGATTTTACTAAGACAGAGTGAGTTTAAACGGGATGGACGGGTCTGCTTTGCCATCCCTACCTATTTCTACCGTGCTTGCTTCAATTCTCTTCAGGTCTCCCTCTTCTTTTCTAATTTCCACCTATCATGGTTGCTTCCATAAGAAAAGAAACGGTACTGAATATTGGCAAAATTAATTAACATTTGGACTGAATTTATTTAGTAAAGCCATTAACATGTGTTGATTTTGATACACTCTTATGTCTCATTTTCTCAACTCATTATTTGTCTTGTCTTTATCAGTGAAGCTTAATTTGTTCTTTCATTTAGTTAACTACAAAAAACACTTCTTTAAGTCTCAACGTTGATCGACGTTTTTTATTGCTTGGATAAAATGTTTGTTGTGAATCCATAATAGCAATAGTTGCCACGCCTCGAGTTCTCATGAAAGGTATTTCCATTGCTAAAAGAAAAACACCATTAGAGCTTAGGGTAAGGGATAAAAACAACATGAGAAAGAAGGTGGAGGGAAGGAGTGAGAATTGAAGCGTGAGATAGAAAAGATCAGTATAAATGAGAGATAGAAACAATAACATTAATGAAAAATAGAAACAAGTGAGTTTTATATTAATGAAACAGAATATTATTGATATGATCGAATATTTATTCAAGTGAAAGATGAATCATGATGACATGCTGTCATTACGTAATTTTTATGTAAATATTATCACATTTTGGAGTTCACAAGACGATTTAAACAGCAAGAAAAACAAGAAAACTGAAGATAAAAGCAAGACAAAATCGTGGCACATTTGGTCAAAAACGTGACACGATTTGACAAGGCATATTGCATTGTTTCGACATTAAGGAAAACGTGTCACGATGGCAAAAACATGACACGATTTGGTGAAACCCTAATTTAGTTTCTTGTTACACAAGTGAAAACATG
>Ga0099826_10000782_pt1 | contig 16906 bp, 7 predicted proteins | sample Mtrugardesep15_FD_76830 | JGI IMG/M metagenome (GOLD analysis project Ga0099826, IMG submission 76830) | Root nodule microbial communities of legume samples collected from California, USA - M. trunc garden sep15 | ecosystem: Host-associated > Plants > Roots > Nodule | place: USA: California... | reverse complement strand
TTTTTTTTTTTTTTTTCTATTTTTATCTATAGTTTTTTTTTTGACTTTTTTATTTATTTATAGGACTTTTTCCATTGAGTATTAGTACATTAAACTCTCACTTTGACATCAAGGTTACCAATCAAATAATAAACATAAATTAGGAAATTTGGTTATAGGTTCTTTTGTGTAGAGGTATTTTTTTAAGGGGACAAAAGAGGTGTAACACAAGAACCCATGTGGAGAAGTAATATATCTAAACGATATGAATTTAAGATAATTATACTAATTTACTAACGAGTACAAATATTTGTGAGTGTCCATGTCATTACTACCACTATTGTAACCAATACTCAAGGTGCTTAAAATATCATTTTATTTTATTCAAGTGTACATGTTAAGCTATGTGCCCATGAAGGATTTTATAGGTAAATTTTACACACACATACATATGCATACATATATATACATATGCATGCATGCATATATATATATATATATATATATATATATATATAGTTAGTTTTTTTTACTATTTATTTGTTTTTGAATTTTCTTCTTCATTAAATTTTTTTATTTTGCTTTTGCACCGGTTTCCGACCCATCAATGGTGGATGATTAATCTGACTCGTGCATAGAGGCATGCACACTGACCAAGCATTGTTCCTCCTGGTATTCTCAGGTACGTTCTTGGAAGGAGTTTCTTGCCACTGGAGCCCAAGCAACTTTGCTTCTTCTTCATTAAATTTAATTCAACATAAATTTGGTCAAATTTATTATATAATTAATTTTTAAATGGTAACTAGATATAGAATTTTTTTAATTATTTATTTCAATCAAATTTTTATATTTTTTAAGAAAATACATTTGACTTTTCTTCTTCATTAAATTTAATTCAACATAAATTTGGTCAAATGTATTATTTAATTAATTTTTAAATCATAAATTGATATAGATTTAATTCAACATAAATTTGGTCAAATTTATTATATAATTAATTTTTAAATGATAAATTGATATAGAATTGTTTTTTTAATTATTTAGTTTAATCAAACTTTTATATGTATAAGAAAATACATTTTATTCTTACAAGTACTTGTTTTATTCAGTCATGACCTATAAGCTATCAATCATCATTTCATCAGTTATTAACTATCAATTATAAACTATCAGGCAGTTTATTAGTTATTTGCTATTTTTACCAAACAAAGTCTTAGTAAAAATGATAAGGGTAAAAATTGAACAAAAGATGATAAGCTATAAGTTCAAACGCTGATTGAAATAACGTCTAAAAAATATGCTATAAGCGCGTGAAATAAACTATATACTCGTGTAGAATACACTATTACCAAACAAGTCTTTTTTTGTCATACGAGCTTATAAGTTATAAGCTCGTTTACTGACCTTACCAAACAGTGCCTTAGACAACTGAGGTTTATTCGTTACATATTTTATTTATATCATAAATTGCAGATCCTTTCATTATTTCTGAGATATACATATTTTTAATAAGTATTATGCTTAACGTGAACAATAGTCTTATAAATATATCTAATCATAGGAAACATACACATCTTAATTTATTTTATTTATGCTCACTACAAAAGGTGTTTACGCCACGCTTTTCTAGATGCAACCTATTCAAAAAAGAAAAGCCACACTTTTTAATCGTGGTTTGAATTGCAACATCTGAAATTTGTTGCATAAAGGGAATAGGCAACGACTATACTATTTCTACGGTTATAGAATCGTGGATATATCTGAATCGGCAATGGTTTTCAATTGGTTAATAGACAAACTATAAAAACATGCCGACGTATAGAAATATGTGGCATATCAGGCTATCACCCCTTTAGCCAACGGTTTTGCTGCCTTATGCTAAAGTTTCGTTACCTAAAGCCAAAAATGTTGTAGGGACACGTCTTGAAATCAATATATTGAAATCCACGTTTTTATAGCTTATTTAGTGATGCGAAAATTATTGTTACAACAACATATTGAGTGCCCTGACCATTGTCCTTCATGTGAGATTGGTATGGAAGATGATTTCCATTTCTTTTTTTGGATGTGAATTGATCCGAAACGGTTGGAGTAATGCATAATCATATTCGATTATGCACATGGTCGTCATGTAGGGTTCCATAGTGTTACAAACATCATTCATAACATCTATGCAGAAGAAGACCAAAGTACTACAAGTCATCATGTCGTGTTTTTTTAGCATAAGGGAATCACTGTTGCAACATACTACTTCTGAAGCAACATTGGACAGTTTATTTCAACACAAACTAGTTAGCAACGAGCAATATTGACAACAAACGAGGGTGAAGCAATTTCATTACAATTGACGATGCAGTTAGTTGTTTGCAGAGGTCTTGATTGGGTTGTTTTATGATTGCTATTTATTATGATCATTTATATGTCTATGAACTTAGCATCATTATTTCTAATATTCTTGTTATATTGTCAATTTATTTTACCTTTAAATTTAGATTTACAATGCGACAAGCAAAGATGATTGTCCGTACATACCCTTGCAAGACAACCATTTCACATAAAAGTCACCATAGTTTTAAGAATGTTCTTCTTCGAATTCAGTTTGCTATGATTAATGATATGAGCAAAGTTTGTTTTTAATTAAAAATAATCAAATTTCATAATATCTCCCATGTTTTCCATCATTCATCTCCACAAGCTAAATGAAATCTAGCCAACCATCTGCACAAAAATCAAGAGCAGATCTATCTCCACGTCATCCAAATTATCCGGTACGAAACACCAGATAGATATTTTCTCACCCTGTCACCATGTCCATTAACAGATAATCATTCAATTCCTCTGTCGCTTTCACTTAACTTTTTCATTTTCGTACACACAACACAAACTCATTTTCTAACGAAACCTCTCGAACATTACTTCGCAACTAACTATATATAACTTCCTCTCATAATCGCTTATTCTTCAATCAACATTTCTAATTCTGAAAAATCGCGTTTCCGTAGAAAAGTGCTTTTCCTTGAAGATTGGAGATTCGAAATTAGAACAACGATCGCTCGCTGATTACGTCGTCGTGAAAAGTTGAAAGTTCGTTGTTGTTCTGTTACAATTCAATTTAATTTCCGTTTTTTCGTTTTGTACTCTTTCTTGATTTGGATTGTGAAATCGTTTGATATTGATTGAGTGCGTGCGATTGTTATATGATCATTGCGTTTTCTGTGAGTTTCAGCTTCTTTGGATTCGGTTCTGTTGTGAAATTAGGTAACGTAGTTTGGTTTTATCATTAACATTGCTATTATTATTATGATGATTTAGATTACTTTGATTAGATGCTGATTTTGGTGAATTTTGATTGAATTTTTGCATATTATGATGTGTTGATGTTGTTCTTTGTGAATTCTATGCAATTTTGAAATTTACCTGTTTGTTTGTTGAGGTTTTTGTTTTGTTTGTTGTGGTTTTTGTTTGTTTTACTTGTGTTTCCTTCGTATCATGTTATGCTTAGGAGGTGTTTGAGGGTATTTACTATAAAGCATCGACATAGACACCAGACACGGAGACATGTCATGTTGGACACGTGAAACACCTTTGACCAGAAGTGTCGGTGATTCATAACATGGTCCATTGCTATAAGGGTGTATTAAGAGGTGTTGGTTTTGAGGCAACGAGTTTTTGTCTTTAGTAGTGATCCATGGTGTCATTGATTAGCTTGTTTTGAAAATTGAAATAAGAGTTCGCTTTGGAAAAGAAGTACTAATGTTAAGCATTTAACTATAACCCAGACGGGATAAATAACTTAATTTAACCCTTACCATGATAACCGATTATCTTATAAAGTACAAGTTATTTCTATAACAAAAGATGATATAAAGTTGAACTGTTTTGATATAAGTTATAAGTCATTTTAGAACCTATCCAGAAGAGCTTATAGACATAAGTTGTTATCATAAGCTCTCCTAAATAATCTCACAAGTGTTTGGGAAAGCTTAAGTAAGCTCGTTCAACTGGTTTAACCCAGTTGAATCAGATTGAACTCATGGTTTTAAATTGTTGTGGTTTAGAGCCCGTAATTGTGATACGAAGACATCGAAAACCTTGATGTCTCACAGTCACTGCGGTTTTTGCAAGAATTCTGTCAAGCTATGACTCAAAATTCTAGACCTGGTCCTGTTCCTATCACAGGCCTCTAGTGGTTTGTGTTGTTAAGCACTTACATATTTGTACACAATTTTTCCAGTTACATAGATGAATAACCTTAGGGAAATAATATTAATTGATATGTGAGAGCAAAAATTTTGGGAGACTCAAGGGAAATTAATGATTATATCAGTTTAGGTTATAGGTAGAGAAGTCTTTCACAGGGCATCCAAAGTGGAACTACCCAGTTGTAGAATGCTTGTGCTGCAGAGATATAAGTCTGTAATTTTTGGAGGGAAGCATGACCAAACAAGCACCAGCAATTTTGTTTCAGATTTTGATCCATCTCCAATCGCAGGAAGCAAAAAAAAAATCCTTCTTTTAATGCCTTCCCCATCTGTACTTCCGCAGTTGCATCAAAAAGAATCTCAACAACATAGACAGCTATGTTTCTTGTCCATGCTGTCTTATTTCTGCAGTTTGAAGCCAATTTTGAATTGGAGCTTCGTATGGGTGGGATACCCTTTTTGCATAATTCATTGAAACTATCCATTTTTTTTTTTTTGTCTGACAGCAAGAGGAATGGCTTTGATGCTAGTTTGAATCGCATATAATTATTCTCTAGTCTCTTTTATACACACCGGTTTTTGCTTCCTGCTTCCAACAGTCGTTTTCTCTACATTGGAAGACAACCCTGCTGCAAACCTTCTATGACATAAGGATTCTTTTAACCTAGTCCCTGAAGTAGTGTGAATGTTCAATTTGTTAGTGAACACAGTTCACTTTGAAGTGACTTAGCTATTAATAAGAAAAGTGATAGTGTCCCAAGCGATTTTACCATGGTGCAGACTATATGGAGTGATTATATATATGCTTTTGGTAAGTTTCGGTCTCTGGAGCAATCAATGCTGAACTGCATTTTAAGGTAGGTTGGCCCTTTGTAGATAATAAAATAAACACAAATACTGTTTTGTTATCTGAGATGCATTTGATTGAGTGATTTATTGCTTTCAAAATAGGTTGAAGTTTCTATTGGTTTGGTCCACTATAGTTGGATTTTGTTCTGGGAGTTCTTCAAGGAATCAAGTGGTCGTTCAATGCTAATTGTATTTACTGCCGAAGGCTGTGAAAAATCCCAGTGCTACCTTGTAATATGTGGAATTCTTGTATGTACACTTGTCTTGTTGTGTTCCTCTCCTGGGGTAGTGGTGATCGGAGCCTCATAATAAGATTTTGTGTTGCTGATTACAATTGGCCTGCGGCAGTATGCAAGAAATCGACAATGTGTTTGGTGTTTACCTGGCTTGATGGGGTGACTAAATATGACTTGTAGAAGTTTTAGGATTATTTCTAAATTTGTTCGTACATGCAGGTCCTTAAGCTTACTGCCTATTTCTAGATTTAGTTGATAATCTTATTTGAGGATAGCTTGTATCATGGGCGAGGTGGCAGTGTTGCACTCTGAGCCTCTGCAATTTGAATGCAATGACACGAAACATTTGACCGAAGAAGGCGTTTATCCTCCAAAATCAAATCCGGAATCCTTGCCTGGAGAAGAATCAAGTACATATAATTTGCAGGAGAAGGGATATATGGAACATGGGTAATTTCTTGTTCATATGCTCTTTTCTGCTTTTCAAATTTTTGCATTTCTTGCTCTCTTTTTTCTATAACATTAGACTTTATTTGCAGATGCCAACACTACCGGAGAAGATGCCGAATCAGGGCCCCCTGTTGCAATGAGATTTTTGATTGCCGCCATTGTCACAATGAGGCAAAAGTGAGTAAATGCCTATTATATTTTTTATAATAATATGTTGCATATTTTAAATCTATGATTGTTGCTTAAAATGATATGGTTCCATCTTATTTCATATTTATATATAGCCAATCCTTTCCTCAATTGTCACCGTCTTTCATTGGTTTTATGTGGCATAGACGGTAGGTATATGAACACACCAGTGTTCTCAATCGCAGAGAGAGAGAAATGATATCTATGAAATCTAATATTTGAAATAAAAACTATGTGAGTATCATAAAATGAAGTTGGCATTTGCATGATGGTTATACTCTGTGGACTAACTGATGATTCGAGAAAAAAACATAAATGATACTCATTTCATCTAAAAAAATATAAATGGCTCTGTATACATCATTAGATAAATATATTGTTGGAAATCCCGCCCCGAGCGTGAGGGGGTGTGTTGGTAATCCCACTTTAATTGCGATCTGTCCCTAGTTGCCTTGTGTTGGCTTGTCTTTGAGGGGGTGGATTTAGTCCCACATCCGTTAGATAAGAAGCTTGATAAGAGTTTATAAAGAGGAGGCACTCCTCACCTTACAAGCCGGTTTTGTAAGGATGAGTTAGGCCCCAAATTTCAACATATATTTTATCAGTCAGTTCAACAACTATAAATGGATGAACATTTAAAGAGAATTAGATTCTGTAATTAAACTGTTGAAATTAACTAAGTGGGATGGTTGGAAGTCAGTTATAAGCTGTAACCACATAATATATAGTTATAAGATGTAAGCACATAATATATGGCATAGGTATTGTGTTAAATTACAAGAAAAGGATAATTAGTTGCCATGTATATGAATCTTGAACTAGTATCCTACTAATCCACCTACTAATTAGAACTAATTCTTATTGTTATATGAGTCAGAAGATGAAGTATATGTATATTGTTTGTAGTTATAAGATGTAAGCACATAATATATGTTAAAGAGAATTAGATTCAGTAATTAAACTGTTGAAATTAACTAAGTGGATGCATGGAAGTCAGTTATAAGATGTAACCACATAATATATAGTTATAAGATGTAACCACATAATATATGGCATAGGTATTGTGTTTAATTACAAGAAAAGGATAATTAGTTGCCATGTATAATCTTGAACTAGTATCCTACTAATCCACCTACTAATTAGAACTAATTCTTGTTGTTATATGAGTCAGAAGATGAAGTATATGTATATTGTTAGCCAAATAAATTTTGAATAATCTCGTGAATTATATTTATGTATATGTATGGATAAAGTGTTGTATTTGTATATGTATCAGTTTACCGAATATCTTAAACTATTATGCTAAACATATTCACCCTCTCGTTACCAACTCACGTGAGATTGAAACGGAAATATTGAAGAAAAAAAATTATATGTAAAAAATTATCACTAGATCCTAGCTATAATCATATATGTTGATAATAAACATTAATTAACCATAAAAATGTATTCATGTAAAGAAATAAACAATAATAAACATAAGAGGAATCTAAGTATGAATAAAATTCTCTTATCAGCTTTTTCTTTTTTAATACAAGTTAATATATTGAATGTTTGTTATGATAATTATTTAAACAATTCGAATCCTTTTCTAATTAACTTCAATTATTTTGGTCTTCGGTTAACTTCAATTCTATTTCCACAATAGTCGAAGAGAATACCACAAAGGTGAAAGTGATATTTTTATGTAACAAAATAAATAAAATAAACTTTCATATTTTATATTATTAAATTTGTTACGAACCTTGCAATTTATCCATAAAATCATTTTTCATTGAAAATTAGTTCATGAATTTGGTTGTGAATTTTTATTCTTAATTTAAGAAATTTTCTTGCACATGTTTGGAAAATGAATAATCATTATCAAAGGACAAAATTATCCTTTCATATTGTTAAATTTGTTAAAAACCTTGCAATTTATCCCTAAAATCATCTTTCATTGGAATCTAGTTCATGAACTTAGTCGTAAAATTTGATTCTTAATTTAAGAAATTTGATTGCGCATGTTTGGACAAGTGAATAATCATTACGAAATGACAGTGGTGATCTATCTACTTGAAAAATAAGTCTGCTTATAAAGGAGACATATTTTATTCTTTCATGAAACAAAGTACATAATGATATGCGGAAAATAAATAAAAAACTAAAACAACAAAACTACAACAAAGACATTAAATCATAGAGTGACAATGAAAACATGATGTCATGTCACAAAATGTGCCGTATACAAGACATAAATTTTAAAGGGGGAGATTCAAGTCGAGTTCCTTAGCGGTTGATTGAGTTGATGATGAGGGCACATCGGGATTTGCCTGAATTATGCCTTCTCCAGTAGGATCACGAGATAATGATGGAAGAGCATGAGAATGAATTTGATCGATGAAATTTCTCTCTGCACCTTCAGCCAATGGAGGAGTTTGATTAGCTTGAGCAAAAAGTCCCAAACCCGAAGTGTTTGACTTTTGTGGAATTGGCAATTCAGCATTTTGACCTACACGCCAAAAATTAATCATCCCAAATTGTGGTGTTGCGAGGGGTGAATTTGGCATATGCATCCCTCCATAGCCGCCAGAAGGTGAACCAAGCCAAGAAGGCAAGGTATTGTTCACATGAGCGCCAACTGGGTTTTGCAAGTTAGCACTATGGAAATTTGGATGCCCTTGATAGGGAGTAGGACTTGAAAATGGATGAGGGTATGGTTGATTAGCAGATACGAGCCTTCGGATTAAATCTATCTCTTTTCTTTTGTCTTCCTGTTTTTTGAAGATCCGGTCAAGCTTATGACCGTTTTGGTGTCCTCCAAGAGCCTGATAAGTGGAGAATTTCCTGTCACAGTACTGACAGGGGAATTCCCTCATGTCTTGCTCAGGTAAAGGTTCATCAGCAGCATTCTGAAGTGAACGTGAAGCTTCGCCCTTCTCCAAGGCTTTGGAAGTGGGCTTTGGGCGTAAGCCAAGCCTTAGGGTCAGCAAATCCTCAACATCTGATTCAGAGGTTGGTGGTATTGCCTTTTTCTCCTTCTCTGATTTTGATTTTGGCTCGGGCTCCTCCATCATTTTGCGCTTGAGGTTTTTGTCCCCAGCATTTCCAATGGAAATTCTCTCAGCCATTTTTGAAAGACCAAAAAATAGAGATTTGAAAGTTTCACTGTGAAAACAAACTTGTGTGGTTTCATGATTTCTCAAGAGGGGTATTTATTATCGGAATAAGACCGTTGAATGTGCTATACAAGGAAAAAAAAATGGAAGTAAAAGCATATTTTATTGTCAATCTAGAAGCGTGCTTGTAAGGAAAATATACACGGCACGAGTGATCACGTGACTTGAGATTATTTTAACTTTTATATACTAAGTTATATCTTAGATACATGTATTAAGATTATTATATTTTGAAAAAATAAGAGCTTTTAAGGAAGGTATACACCATTTGTTAAGGTCGGTCAAACATGCAACAATGCGTCTTGAGATTATTTTAACTATTATATATTAAATATATGTATTAAGATTATTGTATATTTATTCAAAAAATATTGTCAGATAAATTAGTATAGTTTTTCTTGTTCATTCTATTGGTTTTCCGCTACGACAGTGCTATAGCACCCCTATAGCCGCCATTTGACAACATATTCTGCTAAATAGCACATTGTGGAAAAATTCTGATTTGTATGAACTTTGCTGTACTATAACCGCTACTTAACAACACTAAACACTATTTCGTATTTGGTCCATGTCATAGAGATTCGACAAAGTTTTACGTTGGCTACTTAACAACACTAACAACCACTAAATTAGTCATAGTGAAAATTTAATTGTAATTGGTTTCTATTTGTCTTGGCCTTGTTATTATGGCAGTCCTTTGTTTTTCCGATTTCATGAAGTGATCTATCACTTTCTACTTGAGTTTCACTTTCACTTTAAAAGTATGGCTTCAGAGTGTCCCATGACGGCTAATTCTTGCGTTGGCAGTATTCTTAATTTTGGGGTACTTACTTTTGTTATGATGCTTTTTTGCAGAATGATATCAACGTAGATTATAAGCATAGACATGACATGCCTCGACATCAAGTCAAACAGGTATTCTTATTTACTTGGACGTCCTTAATTTGAATATCCACAAATTTTTGAACCTTTTCCTGTTCCACAAATTTTTGAACCTTTTCCTGTTTTGTGCTCAATGTCCTCCGTAATGCTAATAAAATAATTTGATGTATACAGGTGATATGTTCACTTTGTGGCGCTGAACAAGAGGTGAGTTAGAGTTTTTTCAATATTTTTGTTATTTTAGTGTTGTGACACTGATATAGAATTTATTTATAAAGGTCGATGTAAGTATCAGTTTGAGAAGAGTTGAATCTTTATCATCTGCAATCTGTAATGAAGAAAGAAAATCTCTCTGCATAGATTATACACATGTAAGCACATGCATGAAGAAAATAATATGGTGCATTTGTTAAGCTTATTACTGTCAGGAGATTCTTCCAGGTGTTTTGTGGTTGTGAGATATTGCCTAGAGCAATAGATCTTATGCTGCTTGAAACTGTTTTTGATGATTTTGTTTGTTCAATAAATGAATGTATCAGCTACAATGATATATGGAATTTTACCGTATATGCTCTGCTTTGAATGTCTGAAGCTAAGTTCTTTTCTTGTGCTGATTTTTACTACTTAATTTCAGGCGCAGCAAAATTGCGTTAATTGTGGTGTTTGCATGGGCAAGTACTTTTGTGATACATGCAAGCTCTACGACGATGATGTGAGTATTGATCCTAGGAACAAGATTCCTTTTTCTTTTGATGTTGTGGTCTCTCTCTCTCTCTCTCTCTCTCTCTCTCTCTGTCTCTCTCTCTCTCTCTCTCTCTCAAATGATTGCTTGTAAACCATACACCAGTGTGTCTATAACTGCAATTTTAGATTAGTAAACTATGTTATTCCTTTTAAATGATGCAGATATCTAAGCAGCAGTACCATTGTAATGGCTGTGGAATTTGCAGGTATGAATTGATAATCTAGTTTTGTAGTGTGGAACATAACAAATTGCATCATTATGAGGGATGGCAACATGTTTCAATGGGGGCTCACTTTTTTTCATTTTACTTTATTACAGGAAAATGCTAACGCGTGCCCTAAGGGCATATGTTAACGAACTTAATATAGTCAAGTTGTCTTAAAAATTGTGCATTCAATTAAGTCAAAAAATTGTTTTTACCAAGACAAAATTTCTCCTTCTGGAATCTTTAGCATGTGCCCTTAGGGCACAAGTTAGCAAGACCCTTTTCTCTTTTTTGGAATCCTTAGCATGCACCCTTAGGGCACAAGTTAGCAAGACCCTTTATTATAAAATTTACATGTCATATTGGCACTTCCACATCCACCCAAAATAGTTTCTCATTTGGACCTTAACTAAACTGGCCTAGCACTTAGCTTTATCCTGATTTTAGGGATCTTTCGGAAAAATGAAAATGCAATGCCATATTTGTTCTTGAACAATTTTTTAACTATTTGCATATAACTTTGATTGCATTTTTGTTAGATACATCTTGAAGCTTTAGTGTACTTTACTTTTTATTGCCTTGGCTTTGTGTCAGAACTCAAACTGATTGATTTTGTTATATTTTTGCGCAGAACTGGCGGACAAGAGAATTTCTTCCATTGTAATAAGTGTGGTAAGTGATATCACTTTTTTCCCTATGTTTTTTGCTTAGTTCTTTAAGTAGCAATGCGGTAATTATGAAATGTAGTACTTATTTGACATCCATGGTTTTTTTTGCATAGGTTGTTGCTACTCAACTCTGCTGAGGAACAGTCACCCCTGTGTGGAAGGAGCAATGCATCATGATTGCCCTGTTTGTTTTGAGGTAACATTTACAACTTTCATGGTTTAGAACCAATTAAATAAACTTCGAACAAGTACTTACAAGAAAAGACTTATTCAAAGAATCCTGTAATAGTTATGAATTTTGTTAACTTTCTTCTGCTTGTAAGGATTATTATATCAGTCAGTGAAGAGTTGTAAATATTTTAATTAGAGTTAATTTAAACTGGATCTCAAATATCATTATAACTGCTTTTTAAATTGTTGGAATCTGATTCATGTGGTGCCAACATTGATGAATGCAGTATTTGTTTGAATCAAGAAATGATGTCATTGTTATGCCGTGCGGACATACAATCCATAAAAGCTGTCTGAATGAAATGAGAGAACATTACCAGTGAGTGCTCACAGAGCTCCAAGTCAACTTTTTTCTTCATCTGTTTCTGAATATTGTCTTTATTCTTGTATTTGATTGTGTATCAGGTTCGCATGCCCTCTCTGTTCAAAGTCGGTCTGTGATATGTCAAAGGTTTGGGAGAAATTGGACATGGAGATTGCTGCTACACCAATGCCTGAGCCATATCAAAACAAAATGGTCAGTTATTTTTTTTTTTCCCTATCTGATGGTTGTTTATAGTTTATACTACACGTATGCTCACAGGTATCTGCACAGAATAAGTAGTTGTTATATGTTTAATGTTGCCTGTACGCATATGTTATATGTTTAATGTTTCATACTGAGTGTATTATATAATACGTGTTTGTACCAAGGATTTGTTATTGGTGCTATGGAGGTATATATGGTGATTGATGAAATAATGGTTACTAGAGTCTGATTTAGCCTTCTCCTCCTTCGATATGCACCTAGAAGCATAGACTTGCGGTTTATTTTATTGGCATCTTAAATCCAAGGACACTTATAGTGTTATCCTTAACATGCAGGTTTGGATTTTGTGCAATGATTGTGGAAAAACCTCTAATGTCCGGTTCCATTTTATAGCGCAAAAATGCCTCAACTGCAATTCCTACAACACACGACAGACAAGAGGCTGAACACATGACACTAATTATGTATTGGTTCAACGAAATGGAAGTTTCCATTTTATCTCATTTTATTTGTCGTGAAGGCGGTGGTACTTGATGCTGTTGTTTCTTGGCTACAAGGATGATGTACACTTGGATTTTCAACGCTCTTAGACACATTGGAATAATGATTGTTCAGTTTGATTTTAGGTTGGGAAGTATGAGTTGGTTCAGCTGCGGTAATCTGTCGTTTGATGGATTCGGGTTAGGGCGAGTAGTTGAAATTTCATAGGTTTCATTCCTGTATGAATGTGAAATATTTTTTATTATTTGAACTATATGCAATTATACAGTAGCTTTGCACTTTTGAACTATATGCAAATTTGCAGTATTCTTGCACTTTCATTTATTTTCTTTTCTGTTCTTATTGCTGGATATCCATTTCATGTTGAAGCGTTAGCCTTTTCTTGTCAGTTTTTGCGCTTCGGTTTATAGTAATTTCTAGTTGTGTGAACGAATGGCATCCTTTGCCTGAATAGGTTTGAATTGTAAACCTGTCGATTTTGACAGATTCATTGTTTTAGGGTGGTTCTGCCAGTTCGTCTGGGGTTCTTGCCACTTCGGTTGTAAGGGTTTCAGTATTCCGGATTGCAGCAACATGGTTGCTGGTTGGTCTGGTAGTCATAGAACCATGTCCGGTTATCCCCGACATGTATTTTGCACTTATTCACTGGGGGTGGAAAAATAAAGGATCTCTTTAAAAAATAATTATCTTACTTCCTAAGCCACCATTTAACCTCACAAACCTTATCACATACTTACTAGGTTTAGTTTTGTCATTTGAAAAGAATTTTTATTATGCAGCATAAATATTCGTCTCATTACATTTAATCTTTTTAAAACTGTTTTCGCAAAATTAGCAAATTTTGTATTTTATAATTATGTGCCTTTTCTACTTACATTTTAACAATTTGTTTTGGTTAAGCTTATTGGTAAAATGTCTGAAAATGTTTATATTCCCATTATTTTGATATTACCATTTGGCTTAAATCAACGTGTTTTTTTTTTAAAAAAAAACTTACCCATTTAAAATTACTTACCCATTTAAATCAACGAGTAATTTGTCATTTTTAAATTATTTCAATACAATATTAATTATTACTTTATTAATAATGTCCTTAATTATTTTCATAGTTGTTATTTTTTTAGATAACTAAATAAATTATTGTTGTAAACCCACCTGGGTTGTTATGATGGTGTTGTCTTAAGACTATTGAGTATGCTCCTCCTCTAGGTTTTAGATATCATGACCTTTTCTCTAGTTGTTGGGTCACCAAAGCTCTTGTGGATGCTCTTCTACCGATTTTGTCGTAGTTGTGTTTCTCGGTTCTTATTTTCCCTTTCAGCATCATTGTTACCAAAAATATTCAACATCCCCCAAATGCAATGACCAACAATAGCATAGTCATGTTATTGAGAAGTACAATTGAAACGAGATATTATAATTTATACATGTTTCACTCTTTTAACAATAAGTCTTCTTTCTTCAAAAAATAACAAGTCTTATTTACATATTAATTCCATAGTAGTTTGAAATGGAGAAACTCTTCTTCATATTACAGCTATCAAGAGTTATGTATGCTTGGATTTCACAACGTAGGAGAACCTTAATGCCGGACGGGCAATAAAGGTAACGGACAGAAGCAATGTTGTGTGCCAATGAACATCTACCTTTCGTCTGTATATTGTGCATTTTTTTATTTACTTAATGGATCCTCGAACTTGATTGAACGCCACTGCATTTTTTGAGAGGGGTCTTTTGTGAGGAGCTAATCCTATTAGGAAAAGCTCATCTATGGTTGAACATCTTTTCATGATTTTTGAGATAATCGTAGTCTATCTCAAGGTTAACAATCATCAAATGACGAAAATGGAGGCATGAGTTCAAAGCTGAGAAGATTGTTCAACTGCCTATAGAGCAAAAAAAAAAAGATCAATATTACTTCAAAGACAAGGGGAAGGCATGGGGGTGGTACTTACTTCAAGATCAATATTCTTGATTCCATACTTGATGCTTCATTTTGCCAAAGAATCCGCGAGATGGTTTCCTTTTTTATGTTTGTGCACATTCCATCAGTCTGTTGCGAACACAAATAATTAGAGTTTGAGATACTACTAATCTTGTACAACTTCAGAAACATATTCTTGCAGTATGATTATTCATTGTTTAAGTTCCTTGTGTTTCATCATTTTTTATATGCTCCCTATGCCTGCATTTTACATTAGATTATTAAGATTCAATAAAAAAAAATCCTTGTAAGCCCTCGTTGCGTCTCTGCATCTATTCTTGTATTCCTTTGAGAACTATCTAGGTTGAAGCTTACCTTTTTTTAGTCTCTTCTTGAGTATTACAGGCTAAACTATGGACTTCAAAAGACAAGTGAAAATGTAGCTTGGTTGACAAATTGAACTTTATAGTACAAAATGTCATTGTTTGATATAATAGGTGTCACCGTGGCAGATTTGATACATAATCTATTGAGTTTATTTTTCTAACGTCTAATAAAGATGATAATTTCACTTTGGCTATGATTGTGACTGACAGAGATACTGCACTAATGAATGTTGTTTTCAATATATCTCCCTAAATCTACTATTTTAGTGTGTCAATATCATTTTTCCTGATAGTTAGATGCAAGTTGGATTCCAAAGGCAAAGCTCTCAAATATAAGAATGACAATGCCAAAAAAGGTGGATGCCAAAGAGGTGAAGTTGACGAGATTATGGAACCTCATCACGGATGCTTAGAAAATTATAATGAACTCTCCAAAGAATTATATGCAGAAGTTGCTGTGCAATTCAGAGAGGCGTGTAGAAAATTCCCAAAGTTCCTCAATTATGTTGAAAATATCATTATTGAATCCTTTGGAGGAAAAAAAAAATTGTTTATTTAAAAAAAATAATAATAATTGTGAGGACATGGACAACCCGAGCCATGCATATTGGAAACACCGCGACTAACAGAGTTGAATCTGCTCATGGTAGTTTGTGGTAATTTCATGTTGTGTTTCAATGTAAAAAGTTTGATCTAGTTGTGTTTGTGGTAATTTCATGTTGTGTTTCAATGTAAAAAGTGCTTTAAGTCTGGTGCAAGGCTGGATCAGAGCCTTAGAATTCATAAGTATTGCTTGCCCGAAAAATAGAAAACTGAACGATCGGATTCTAAGTTCTGATCTATATACATCACTTTCGAACCTTCTTAACTCTGATGCACATGAAAAAGCTTCAAAGTAACCGGTCGAGAAATACAATCTGATCTCATCGCAACCTAACTCCTAATTGTTATATACATGAATATTTTCGGGATTTTGAAAGGGCCGTTAGCAAATCAAGAGAACTCATACCATGTTCACAATTCCATTAGGCCACATTTTTTGTGGCCTATTCTAAAATACACCGAGGAAGGCTGTATTGGACCAAACCCGTATTTTTAACAAATAATTAGGAGAGTTCTTGTCTTACCACATTGGAGAATGAAAGCCAAAGGGATAAAATGGTGAAGAGGCTAAAAAGATAAAATGAATTGTAGACACTCATAGTTTATGTTCTGTTTCTTAGATGAGAGTTGAGAAGTTGTGTTAATGATGGTTCTTATTGCATTGCATGGACACTCACCCTTAACCAGGCACAAATCAAGTGTTTTTTTAGTAATATTGGTTACTGGAAAGAAGGTATTACATGATTAAAAAATTGAATGAATAGGGACCCAGCTTAGCCAAAAAGGTCTACTTGGTCGGACCCCTTTAATTTGTTTTTGTAAATTGTTCTCTAGGCATTTAGCAATTTTTCATAAGCACCACCTAGCAAAAGGCTCAGCAGTAGTTAACTATTGCTCGTTCTTAATTGGTATAGTATTACTTAGACCAGCTGCAATGGGTGTGTTGAATCTGACATTAAACAAGCAAAACATGTGCAATGGTTTGTTGAAGGGTGTGTTGGAGGAGAGAGATGGTGAACCAATTAAACACCATTGAAACCTGTCCCAGATGCCACGTGGCGATGCGCCATTCGTCCAAACAGGCGCGTGCATCACACGCGCCGACAGTAGCGAGTGAGCTGCTGTCCGGATGAGAGAGAATATGCTTTTTGGATAGGCTTGCACACGTG
>Ga0099826_10000781_pt1 | contig 16908 bp, 10 predicted proteins | sample Mtrugardesep15_FD_76830 | JGI IMG/M metagenome (GOLD analysis project Ga0099826, IMG submission 76830) | Root nodule microbial communities of legume samples collected from California, USA - M. trunc garden sep15 | ecosystem: Host-associated > Plants > Roots > Nodule | place: USA: California... | reverse complement strand
GTATGCAATGTTTCTTATCCTTAAGGATAGGAGTGTGAATTTGATATTAGATAATGTGTTGCCATGTGGCATGAAGAATCTAATTGGATAGGTTTGCATGAAAAATCAGAATCTTGTGGTTTATATTTGTCAGAACAAGTATATGTGGCTTCCATGCACTCTCACTGGCACCACAAAAGGAGAGATTCTAATGTTAGGTAAAAATGGAAGGAACCAAGTTGTGGGAAATCATAGGTGGATGTAAATTCTCTCTAACATACCTAAACAACGGGGTTTGGATAGTGTGATTTGAGATAAGATTAAAGAAGTTTAAGTCTTAAGTTTAAATCAAAGTACGGAAAAAATATTAATCTAACAATTAATTATTAAAATTGATCGTGTTAAATGAAAAGAAACCTAAATAACACCAATTATCAACAAATTAGCAATTTGTGTATTTTAGTCTACTCTATTTTGTTTTTTAAGAGGTTAGTCTACTCTAATTGTTTGTTTAATTTTTTTAATCATAGTGTTTTAGCTATTCAACAATTTTAAAAAAAGCTATCCATGTAAGTGTTGAAGGATTTTTAATTTTTTGAAGGGGAATAAGGTTTGAAGGATGTGAACCTGTGAATTTGGGTGGAATCTAAGGTAAATCAAATTTCACGAGTGATCTAACTTTTTTTTATCTTTTAAATAGTTTAGTGGTTGAAATTCACATATTTTAAATGTGAAAAATGAGGTATTTAGGGTTCGAACCTCTATGCATAGTTTTATATATAATATAAAATTACGGGTTATAAAATTATTTCATCTTAATATTAGTGAATTAATTAATTTATTAAAGACACTTTCTAGATTTGGTACATATATCATAAATTTTTATAGAAGAAAGGGGAAGATAAAGCTTCACTATGGGAGTTAGGAGGAAAGTAAAAGGTTGACTTTGAAAGAGAAGTAGGAAGAGGAATCCCTAAGGTTGTTCGAGACAATCTTGAAGAAGATGGGAAATATTTTAGGATAAATTATATCATGGGTCTCTTAAGTTTGAGGTTTGTAATAGATTAATCTAATTTATTACAAAACTCAAACTTAAATGTGACCAAAATAATTTAAATAATCAATTTGTTATAAACCGTAAACTTATTTTGGTGTAATTTAACCAATATTTTTATTATGAGTATTATCTTATTTGTTTGAAGAATATTATAAAGGGAGATAAATGGTTCGGAAATAATTCCAAAACTTCTAAAAGTTTTCTCTCAAACTTTTTTTTATTGAGTTTTCCATGCTGGAGGATTCTAATCTAATGAAGAATAAAAAAAAAACATGTATACATGAGAGAGTACTCTCCCTTGCCATTTCTTTCCTCAAAGCACTCTTATTTGTTCTAAACTCTCAAAGAGAAAGTCTTATTGTTATCCTTAGTACTAGGTTGTTTGTGTGTTCACCTCCAAAGAGTGATTTGAGGATAAATTAGCAACTAAATTTACTCGGGTGTATGTAAGCATGGGCAAGACCGGTATCTATGTGCACCTGAAGCATTGATTATAGTGAAGGTTTAAGAAAAGTGTTTGGATTCCTTAAAAAAAAAAAGTGTTTGGATAATAATTAAAAATATTGGGAATAATTTTTTGAAATTCCTAAGAATATTTTGGTTTACACTATCTATTCTTGAGAATAAATGTTTAAATTCTTAAAATGTCCCTGTTTTTATTTGCTCACATATTTCAAAATTATTTTTCTTAAGTATATTTTTTTGTTAAGAAGCTAAATTAGTCCACCTAAATTGACATCGGAGAGAATCGAACCTGAGACATCGAGGAGAAGCACACTCCTAGATATATTCTAATAAATAAAATACAATTTCTTCATAATATAGCCCCTCCTACCACTTAATTAGAATTGGATTAAATGTAATCGAGATAGGTGAAGTGAAGGGGCATTCAGTCTTTGAGAATCGTCAGATGAAGATTAAAGGGTTGAAAATTCTCAAGATTGAACGACCTTTGGTGTGTCAATTGCATGACCGCACAATTTTTCAACTGAACTTAAACCTGATCCCACTTAATCCCAGCTCCGCCCCCGTGCAATAAATCCTACCATTGAATCAATTGAGATATGATAAGATTTATTATTCTAGTAATGAGAAACACACTTGTTCATGCTGCAAGACTATTTTATGTGTGAAGCATGTTGAGATATTAATGAGTTCAAGTGATCATTCATACCGAGTTAAAAACAACTACACACAAATAAATTAGATATCACACTTTAACTCAAAACCTTGAAGATATTTAGTTTACGAATCATTTCACTCATAAGTATTCAACATTCACCTTACAAAACGATATGAAAGTTATAACTTTCACTTACTACACAACACACCAATCGACAAACCAGTGTTATCAACACTCTCCCAAAACTCACTTTTTTATTGGTAAGACGAGTCTCACACTTTGAGAATGGGTTCCAAATGAAGGTTAGAGAGGATATTGAAAGTGTCCCTAACATTCCTCACCCACTAAAATATCACATTAAGTATCAAAATAAACATCATATCAATGGTTTAAAGATTTTTAGCCATGAAAACTCCCTTCATTAAGAGCTTGTTTGAAACACGTCTTAAAAACTTTTTTTTAGTTTTTGAAAACTTGAAAATTAAAAACTTTTTTGATAAACTATTTTTAAAATTACAGTTTTGAATTTTTTAGTTTTGAGGACTAAAACTAAGACATGAAAAAAAGATAACTATCGCGAAAAGATGACTTGTATATTTCAAAAACTGAAAACAAAAGCTATTAAACAGGCTCTAAAACTTCGGGTTGGACCAATATCCGTCCGAGTCAACTGCAAACCCAATCACACGACCGAACCGGTTTGCTTAAAACCCTAATTACAACAATCTTCGTTCCTTTTCTTCTTCTTCGAAAAACCTCGAAACTCAAGCGGGGTTGTTACTCCTACAATGGCGATCGTCGGAAAGAGGAAGCGCAACAATGATTCAGACGGCGAAGATAATTCTTCCAAGAGAAAAACCAGAACAGAAACCGAAACGGAAACGAAGGAACCGTTCCGTCCTTCAATGATTAAGAACAAAGAAAAACGATCTGAAATTCATGCTAAACTCAAGCATCAGAAGAAGCTTGACAAACGCGCTAAGTCTAAGGCTCGTGATGCTGCTGTCAAGAGAGCTATCGAGCTCGGTGAAGAGGTTCACACACACACTCTCTCTCTCTCATTGAATCGCTATTGTTGTTTTGACTGTTTGATTTTGATTTTTGATTTTTGATTTCTGTGTTTTGTTGTAGCCTCCGGAGAAGAAGGTGCCGAAGACGATTGAGAATACAAGAGAAGTTGATGAGACAGTTTGCAAGCCTGATGATGAAGAGGTTCAATTTTTTAATTTTCATTGTTTTGACCTATATTTTTATGTTGTATGACTGAACTATTTGAATATGATTATATTAGATTTCAATGATTAGATCTTGTTTTCACACTTAATCAAACAGTGAGTAGACGAATTTCCACTGACCAACTTGAAGCTGATGAATCAAAGTTAGCTAATAAGAGAATGATGGTAGTGGAGATTTCTGTTGATAATGAAAGAGATTTGGCTATTGTAAAATAGGAGATGAACTTATTAGAAAGATTTTTATTTTCAAAATTGGCATTACAACAGTTAGAGCAACTGTTAGTATTTTATTATCAAAAGGAAATGTTATTGAGTGCCCTTAGTTAGATCACTAGTAAAGGAAACTTAGGTTTTTTTTGCGAGTTTGGAGGGGAAGGGAGGCGAGGGGTTTGGAAAAAAAGGAAGGAGCACGTGGAAGAAATACATGGTATTAAGAGAGAAAGGCTTTGGGTGTTCATTTTTTTTCATAATACAAAACCCTGCTCATTTGGGGGAACTCAAAAATTGTATTAGAGGAGGGTTTTGGAAGGTTTACATGAATTCTTCAAATTTAATCTATATAGTTATAATATTCTTAAAATTAAAAATATATTAATCATAAGCATTCATTTATAATTCTCTATCAAAAAATGTGAAATATTTTACCATTTTCCTCTATATTCCAACCCTCCAAAGCCTTCCCTTCCCCTCCCCTCTAAACTCCCAAACAAAGCCTTGGTGTGTAGTTGGTTCGGTTTTGCATTGGCCATTCCACACAATTTAGTCATGCATTTTGATTTGGTGGGTGAGTTAGCGAGAAGGAAGAAAATTCAAAAGGGGTTTTGGCCTGTTTGGTTTACGACTATCTGTGTTCTTTGGAAGTCTACAAATGCAAAAAGTTTTTAAAATAAGTTGGTTGATCCTAATGAGATGGTCGAGGTGATTAAGCTGTTATCTTGGAGATGGAGTCTTAGTAGATTGAAGATCCCAACTTGTTTGTTCTATGAATGGTATTGGAATCCAATCGTTTGTTTGAATAGGTGATGCGTGCTTCTGTTGTGCAAGTTTGTTTCCATCATAGCTGTTGTGTGAGCTGCAGGTCGGTCGTTGTGTTTCTTTTTTGCCTTCTTGTCTGCCTCTGGTGCAGTGCTACTGCTGCTGGTTTGTGTTGTTTTTGTTAGTTCCCTGTTGTTTGGGAGTTCGGTTGTATAAATCTGTTGTTGTACTGTTGATTTGTGCGCTCATGTACAACTTGTGAATGTAGTCACATTTAATTGAATTTTGCCATTTAAAAAAATAAGAAATAAGAGGGAAATATTTTGTTGGAAAACGGTGTATTCAATTTTGAGTACTGATATTTGTACAACTATTTGGAACAACTTTTATGACAACTTTGTTTTTCTCTCTTTTGATTGGTAAAAAACAATAGGGAGAGAAAAAGGAAGAGAAAGAATAAGAATATAACGTATGAGAGATAAAGTTGTCATAAAATAGTTGTTCAAATATCATTTCTCTTCAATGTTTTGGTAGTTTAATACAAAACTTCTATTTTCTGCTTGCTTAAATAGTGCCTGACGGGCACATGTTAGCATGGCCCTTTAACTAATTATTTATTTATTATACATATGCATGTAATTTATTTATCACAATTTCGATCATTGATTTTTCGTTGAATAGCTATGCCTGCACTTTGCACTCTAAAGTTCTCCTCCACCCATCCCTTTAAGCTTAAAGGAAATAACTCTAGATTTTATAAACTAGGGAATTTCCACATGAAACAAAATTAATTTTTGGGTTGAGAGCTAGTTTTTCACGTGTGACTTTCATTTAGTAATTTGAATTCAGTTGCATATTGCAATCTAGTTGAGTCTTTTTTTCTAAAATAGATTTGGTTGACTAGAGAATCATACTTGTTTGCAGCTATTTGCTGGAAATGATGCGGATGAATTCAGTTCAATATTAAAGCGGCAACAAAGTCCAAAGATATTAATCACCACTTGCCGCTTCAATTCTACGGTATGTTTCCTCTATTCTGTTGTTTGTATTCTCAAGTTTAAATGTCTTAATACATTTAAAGCACATACCCTTACCTCCTTGATTTGTTTTGTTTTGGCGTCCTGTTTTACACTTTTAGGAGTAGAGTTGAGTTGGAGGAAATCGTGTCTTATTTTATATACTAACACGTTTCCATCTGTCTGTTGATTTTTGACTTCATCTGCAGAGGGGACCTGCTTTAATATCAGAATTGCTTCAGGTTATACCAAATGCACATTACTTCAAGAGAGGAACCTATGATTTAAAAAAGGTGATGTGTGTCTCACTATCTCTTTTACCGTGTGGGTAAAAAGCATACAGCTTACTTCATTTGAACTTTTCTTTCTGACTACATTTTCGATTGCAGATTGTTGAATATGCAAATAAAAAGGACTTCACTTCTCTTGTAGTTGTACACACTAATCGGAGGGAACCAAGTAGGTGGTGCCTTTGAGTAAAGATCCTACTCATATTTTAATGATTGTTGATTAAGTTTACAAGTTTTTAATTTCTTGCTCCTATTTTTCAGATGCTCTCTTAATTATTGGCTTACCTGAAGGACCTACTGCTCATTTCAAACTCACAAATCTTGTTTTACGCAAGGATATTAAGGTTTGATATTTGTTGTTTATAAATATAACAATGGTATAGAAGCACCTCTGATCTCCTCATTGATGTCGGTCATAATTTGATGTAGATGAACATAAAACTTCCACTTAAATTCTTAGATAGGAGAAAGAAAACATTTTAAGTCATGTTGCATCTCCTGTCAAAAGAAAAAAAAAAGAAGTCATGTTGCATATCTTTGGAACATGTATTTTTGTTCATTTCTTCTTTTTGCATATTTTTTACTACAAGACATGAATTCCTTTATGTCCTGCACCTTGTCTTACCTATTTAGATGAATTCCACCTTTTGCTTATACCTTGTTATCTGGAAAGATTAAGTGGATGAGTTTACTTGTTTTGACATTATGTTCATGAAAATGATAGATTTAATTTTTTTTTTCTGTATTCATTTTGTGTCCCTTTGCAGAATCATGGAAATCCAACCAGTCACCAGCCTGAGCTTGTATTGAACAACTTCACAACACGCCTAGGGCATCGAGTTGGAAGGTAACTCTTTTTTCTTATTTTATATCTCATTTGTTGTTAAACATTTATCTATTGCTTGTGCTTTTTTTGAAAAAAAATAAAAGTGATATGCCCATGCTAGGTCTGACTGAAATAGTACTGCCTGTCGGTTGTTTTTTAAGCAACAAGTATTATTATGGAAAGAAACGTGTACGAGTCTAACATCATATTTCCTTTCTTATATTGTTAGTGCCATTTTTCATTAACAAATATCTCCTCTGGTTCAGTGTTCTATGTAATGTGGGTTTGTGTAAGCTATGACGTGTCATTTAACTCCTTATTTGTTGATTTTGTTTCTAATAGAATGATACAGTCACTTTTCCCCCAAGATCCCGAGTTTAAAGGGCGACGTGTAGTCACCTTCCACAACCAGAGAGACTTCATATTCTTCCGGCATCATCGGTACAATTCTTACGAGCTACTACATTGCCATTTGTTTCAAATTATTGGCGATTTTTAATATAATGTGTCCAATCATGCTTAGGTATATTTTTGAAACCAAAGAAATTAAAAAGATTGAGTCTAAAGGTAAAAATGACGAGGATGGCAAGAGTGAGAAAGTTCCTGACCATAAAACAACTGCCCGTCTTCAGGTTGGTGTCGATTTTATTTTTGAATTTTGTTTACCTTCCATTTTTAAACTCAATGGCCATTGACTAGTCAATGTAAACTCTTGCATTATTTTAATTTCAATATACTTTCTGCTGCTTTTCATTGCTTTTATTGTGTGGCTAAACGTAAGTTATATATAATAGTGGTATGATACATGAAAATAGCGTCAGTCTCATACGAAGTATTAACTAATAGTCTGGTGATTCAGATTGTCTACTTATGTGATTTAGGATAATATTGTGTTATAACTTGTGTTGAAAGTAGTAGTAAAAGGAAGATAGGAAAGATTCAAGAGAATGATTCTTGAATTGATACCAATGCATTGCAAACCTCTTTCTTGCCATTATAGTTCAGTGGTAGACTGGTAGTCTTGGTGGATGCAGTATAATCAGGTTTTGAGTACCTGCAACTCTGAATTCCAAAACTCTCTAAACTAAAGTGAATACTTTCTAATATCTCAGTTGTTCATAAATCCATCTTCCAGCCTCCCCTTTGTTAGCCATTCAGTTATGTATTTTGTGTTTTGCCCCTCTGTCCCTCCTCAATCCTCATACACACTTAATAAATAGGAGGTTTCCTAACAATACTGCCGCAGAAGAGCTGCTTTGCCGTCATCTTGGAAGGATTGGTCTACTCTGACAATATGTTAATGGCATGAAAACAATTTCATTAAGGATGGTCTACTTTGAAATTGCATTTCTTTTATATTTACCTTAATTGATCAATTGCGTTCTAATGTTATCATGGATTTAAGTATTCTTCTACCTGATTCCTTCATGTTTTGGTTTAGTATTTCTCCGCATTTTATGTTTATTATTATCATCTCCAAAATTGCCTCTGCAATAATTTCCCCTTAAAAATGCAGGAATGCGGCCCTCGTTTCACATTGAAGTTAAAAAGCCTGCAGCATGGAACATTTGACACTAAAGGTGGAGAATATGAGTGGGTTCACAAGGTACTTTACTTGTTAACCAGTATTGCTGTTTTAAATATTAGCTGTCCTGCGAAACATTTCTCCTATATTCTAACGGCCTGATTATCACTTTACTCTCTGTCTTCTTTTGCTTTTAGCCGGAAATGGACACAAGTCGAAGGAGGTTTTTCCTGTGATCTTGTCTTGGAACTTTGCATTTTGGACTGCATGTCTGCTGGAATTTGGTTAATCTGGTGAATGTTGGTTATCTTGAAGTTTTGGAATCTTTCAAAATATTTCTATATAATTTTTTGTATTTTTATTTATCATGGAGCTGTAGTCCTACTATCTTTGTACACAACACCGATCAATTTTGACCACAAATCTGTATGTTTGTTGAGAAAGAATTTACATTTTGCTTTAATTTGAGATGGTATGCGTAATGCGTCTAACATAGAGATCTTTAAGTTTAATATTTCACTTGTGCACTGATGTTGCTATTCATTTGTGACGAGTTTAGGCGTCATAGAATTGATTTCACATGAGCTAAAATGTCTCGTCCTTGCATCATCTAGTCTACATAAAAAACTTCAGTGTGATATTATTGTTGTTACCTGTAGTCTCTTTGATGCTTTTTTAATTAAATTTCTCTACATTTTTACTATTGATTGAAATTTATCTAGTAGATTGTAATAATAAGAACGAATAAATGAAAAAAAAGTTTTGGTTTCTTCAAAATTAGATTTAGTTTAAAGATAATTTCTTCATGTTTAAGACTCTGATCTTATAAATATTGGGCATGACAAATCTTTGGATTATGTTTTAATTGATCCTAAAATTTAGGGTTAAATATGTTTTTAGTTCCTATAAATATACTAACTTTTCGTTTGAGTCCCTCTAAAATTTTTCTTCAACTTTTAGTCCCTATAAATTTTTCAATCACTACTTTTGGTCTCTATTTTTAAGTTAATTTTAAATTTTTTTAATGAAATTGTGTAGATATGTGTGGAATATTGTAAAAATAATTCCCAAAAAAAAATTAGAATTTTTTAACAAAACATAAATTTAATATGAATTTTTAACCTTCAAAAATATAAAAATTCATATTAAATTCATGTTTGGTTAAAAAATTCTAAATTTTTTGGGAGAGATTCTTTTAATATTATGAATTTTTCTGCAAAATTTTATTTAAAAATATGAATTCTACATATGAGTTTACTTTAAAAGAGGAACCAAAAATAAAGATGGAAAATTTTATAGGGACTAAAGGTTGAAGAAATTTTTTAGTAAGACTAAAACGAAAAATTAGTATATTTATAGGGATCAAAAATATATTTGACCATAAAAATTAAACTAGACTATTCAATTTCACTCCATTTGACTTAAATATAAACTTTTTGTTGAGATTTGTTTGTCCCTTTTTATCATACAGATATAAACTCATTGTGTTCAAGAAATGTTAGAAGCACAAATATGATTTTGATGGTTACCAAACTCAATTATTAATATGATCACCGTGTTTAAAAAGAAATGAAAGAGGAATGGGACAACCTGGACCTTATGAAACACAACTTTCTTAAGCTCCCACAGCTAGGTCCACACGGATAATCTTTTAGCAGTGTAGTTTCAAAAATTATGAAACAACAGAGACTTGAATAAGTTCACTTAATCTTTTGGAGATCTGTTTTTTGCATCACCGGATATGGATTTATGATTGGGTTGAACTGATTAATGACTGACTAAGTATGTGTTTGGTTCTCTATAAAAACAAGTGTTTGGTTATGTCATGAACCTTCAATTTCCGGACACCACTTAGGCATAATGAACGACTAATGTATGAAGCTTCTCTTGTATTATCTTATTTGAGTAGAAGATTCTCTAGTTTTTTTTTTTTTAGGAAATTCTCTCATTGTTATTATATAGTCTAAAAGCGTGTTCATACAAAATTTTAAGAGTCTTTTATCTCATTTTAATATTAATCAATGCGAGCCTTCCAGAGGACAATGGCTGGATTGAGGAGTTAAGAAATAGAGTGACAAATAAGTTGATGATTTGATCTCTTTTTTTGGGTATAAAGTTGATGATTTGATCTCTACTTTTCAACGTAGTATTAACATTGACGTTCTTATTTTATTTTTAAAAGCGACAATTCAAACTTCAATTTGAATGCTCAAGATATTTGTTTCAAACATGAGTTATATGATATTATAGCCCTGCATTTTTTGGCACCATTTTCTTTAATGATATAAAAATAGTTTTCGAGGTTGAAATCAAAAGCCATGTGCTCTAAAAGAGTTTCCGAGCTTGTGAAACATGATCTAAATGACGTTTCATCTATTCCTTTCGTGGCTAATTTAGGCCACTATTTGGGTTTTCTGCTGGTGCAAGGGAATGTAATCATATGATTCATTCTTATGCCTCTCTTTTGGTAAAAATTCCTTCCTTGATGAACTGTTTTTAGGACTTGACTTGGTTCAAATTTATAGAGAGGCCAATGCAAGCGCAGATTTCCTGGCCAAAGATGCTAATAAAAATAGTAGGGGGTTTGCTTTTGGAATTCTCCTCCTGATAGCATTCATAGGCTTGTTTCTTTTGTTGTTCATCCTTTTCTTTCATATGTATCAACCAAAAATATAATAGGGTTAATAGTGTTTTTTACCTCTCTAATATATATCATTTTCGGTTTTCACCTCTGTAAAAATTTTGGTTTGATTTGCATCCTTGCAAAAAAAATTTTCTTCCAATTTTCACCCCTCCTCTTTCCAACTCACCAAATCAGCTTATAGCTTATGTGGCGCTGACATAGATTTTTTTTTATTTTTTTTCACTTGCCACGTGTATAATTCATTATTTTAAAAAAATAAATCAATAATTCATTATTTTTAAAAAATAAATCAATTAAAATTTGAGAAATTTCATTTTTATTATTAAAATATCTGAAATTTAATTTTTTAAAATTAATAAAAATCCAAAAAATTCATTTATATTAATTTAAAAATAAAAAATAATTTAGAAAATTTGAAAAGTAATTTTTTAAAAAAACTCAGGAAATACGTTTTCGCATAATTTTTTTTTGGAATTTTTTAAAATTCTCAAAAATTAAGGAATTTGTTTTTTTTTAATATTCAGGAAAAAAAATTTATTCCCAAAATTTTTATTTTCTGTATAAAAAAACTATATTTTAAAAATTTATATTAAAACTTTTTCCAGAATTTTTTTTATATTAAAAAAATGAAATTTATAAAATTAAAAATTACAGAGTTAAAATTAGAAAATTCCACAACTTTTGAAAATTAAAACTACAAATTTTGGAAAAAAATCTGACCTTTTTCTAAATTTGATTTTTTTTTTTTATTTTGAAAATTAAATTTCAGAATTTTTTAATTTCGAAAAAATACTGATTATATTTCTTGATTTTTTTAATTTCGAAAAAATATAGGGAAAAGTTTTAATATAAATTTTTTATTTTTCCAGAACTTTTTTATATTAATTTTGAAAAAACTATATTTTTTCTGGAATTTTTTGATTTTAAAATTTTCGTTTTTTAATAATATAAAAAAATCTGGAAAAAGTTTTAATATAAATTTTTAATTTTTCCAGATTTTTTTTAAATTAAATTTAAATTTTAATATAAAACAAATTCTAGAAAAAATTTAAAATTTTAAAATATAGTTTTTTTATACAAAAAATAAATTTTTGGGAATAATTTTTTTTCTTCAGAATATTAAAAAAACAAATTCCTGAATTTTCCAGTTAAAAAAAATTATGTAAAAAAATTATTTCCTGAATTTTTTATTTTAAAAAATTAATTTTCAAATTTTTTAATTTTAAATTAATATAAATGATTTTTTTTATATTTTTTGGATTTTTTATTAATTTTTGAAAATTAAATTTCAGATATTTTAATGATAAAAATGAAATTTTTCAAATTTTAATTGAATTTTTTTTAAAAATGAATTATACATGTGGCAAGTAAAAAAAGATAATAATAAAAAATCTATGTCAGCGCTATATAAGTTGATTTGGTGAGTAAGAGGGAGGAGGGGTGAAAACCGAATTTTTTTTTTATAAAGATGTAAATCAAACCGAAATTTTTACAGAGATAAAAACCAAAAATTACATATATTACATGGTGAAAAACACTATTAATCCAATATAATATTGTAAAGAAAATAAATAAAGAACGAATATACCCCTATCTTCACTCAAGACAATAAACGATAAAGCCTATGAATATATGTTTTCTCGAAATATCTTTGTCATCTATTAATTCATTCTTTACTCTAAAGTCACACTTAATTTTCATTCACACTTGATTTCCACATAGTGGAGCCTATAACCCGGCAAGAGCTCCATAGAAAATAAGTCTTAAAGTTGACATGCTTATGATCCTTTGGACATACTGAAAATTTCTCTATGAAAATACCCTTTGGACAATTTCTTGAGAGGTCAAATGCTCCACCAGATATTATTTTGTAGGTCACACAAGGCCATGTCTTGGATTGGAAAATAAATAGTTTAAAATTGAGGTACCTCAATTCTTATATCAACTTTAATTGGTTTTGAGTCTTCTTTACGCAAGTGGTTTGTATGCACTTGTCTGTCATTTTCTAATATACATGGAGAGGGCACACCGACATATACAATTAATATATACATTTTTAGTTGAAAAAAAGGAATATACAATGTTTCTTAACTTTTCATTTGCATAACAATAAAATCATCACATGCATTCTAGGTCACCAGTTATATGAACTAATTATCTAATATCTAACTGTTTTCTATGTAAAATAAAATAGTTGGATGTATACTAATTTATGCAAATATTTAGCGATGAGTAAAGGAAACACGATAATTGTTTTATTTAGTGATGAATACTAATTTATGCAAATATTTTCCATTTTCATTAATAGGGAGGTTGAGGATCATTATTTTACGAGCAAGGGAGGATTAGAAAACTATTTGACTTTGTTTCTCTATAAAAAACTGTTTGACTTTGATGTACTGACATATAATATTTCTTTATTTGTTAGTTGGTAAGTTATTGTTTATAATAGTCAAAATAATGAAAAATACAATTGTTGTAGTTATTCCCTTGTTGATATGCTGTATATAAATTTTAGGAAAATGTTAAACCCTCTTAACAAAATGCTAAAAAATGCTCCTAATACATAGGCTAAAGTATAGAAAATATACATTGACATGAAAACTAAATCAATTGAGAAAGAAAGTAAAAACATAATGTAAGTATTAGAAATAAAGTTGTCATAAAATAGTTGTATAAATATTATTTATTTGATATAAATTATATTTTTTGGCTTTCTTATTTAAGTATTAGAGAGAAAATTAGTTAATTTATTATTTTAAAATTATTTTGCCGACAATTATAAATTTTTTCAATTATTATATATATGAAATTAAAATCCTTAAACTAGTTTATTCAAAAAAAAAAAAAAAATCCTTAAACTAGTGTTGTCGCCCACAATAATAAAAGATTGTTTTATTTTTCCAGCATATGGCATGAGTGATCACACGCTACTGCAACGCTGAAGAAATCCCAACTTGTGTTGTCCCCTCTCTCTCTCTCTCTCTCTCTCTCTCTCTCTCTCTAAAATTACATTATATATCTATCATCATCATTACACACAAACCATAGATAAAGAGATAATACAACCTACATTTTCTTCCATTCCCTCCCTAATTACATCAAACCCTTTTGACTGTGGCGAGAATTTTCAGAATGGTAATTCATTCTCTGTCTTAAATTTCAATAAAGTTTTCATTTTTACTAATGGGTCATCATTTTTTTTAATTTTTTTGATGTTGGTTACTAATTGGGGTTTTGAATGGAATTTTAGGTGGTAGCTGCAGGTTCTAAGTTCAGTTTAAGAAGAGGAAACAGTGGTTCATGTTCTTCTAATAATGTTGTTATCAATGAAGAACTTTCTAGAATTAATAATAAAACTGCTTCTTTTTCTCAAGACCCTTCTTCTGTTTCATTCACTACTTTCAATATCCTTGCTCCTATTTACAAAAGGATTGATCCACAGGTTTGTTTTGTTCTTTTCTTTTGTTGTTAGTTTTGATTTGTAGTTCATGTTTTGTGGTGAAACATGTTTTAAAGGGTGTGTTTTTGTAGTGTTTAATAATGTTTTTTATGTTGTGTGTTTTATTTTTTAACAGAATCAAGTACTCAGAGAAAGTGACTTCAGATCATGTTGGTTAGCTAGGAATCAAAGGATTCTTGATTCATTGCTTTCCGAATCCTCTTCTATTATGTGCTTACAGGTAGCAAATTTTGTCTTTTCTTGACTCATTGCTTTCAGAAATTTGAGCAGTGTCTCTTGTAGGCTGTGAGATAACGGATATAGTGGCGCCGGCCCTATGTATACTCTATAGCATAGCAGAATTTTAGAAAACAGCTATTGTTCCGTGTGTTGTCAAATAATGGCTATAGCAGCGCTCTAGCACCGTAGCATAGCGGAGTTTGAACAAACTACTATTTTCCGCAATTGACTAGTTATAGTTCAATCTATATCATTCACTGTTTTACTTTTGTCCTTCGAGTTATTACTTACTCCATGTTGTTATTCATGATGTTTGTTTACTTGTAGGAATTTTGGGTTGGAAATGAAGAACTTGTTCACATGTTTGAGGAGAGACTTGGGGATGCTGGTTATCAACTCTTCAAGCTTGCTCGAACCAACAACCGTGGAGATGGTAAGAATGTGAAAATAACTTTAATCCTACTTCTCATTTAAACATTTTGGATTTCTAACCAAAGTATGACTTCTTAGTGATTAATGCTTCATGTGTTAGTGTGGGAATGTTTTGAATTTTGAGCAAGGTTTTAAATTGCTATTGCAGTCACAGTTCGCTGATATCGCAGCAAATTGAGACAAATATAGTTGACGTGGCCGTATAATGCAATTTAAAACCTTGGTTTGAGTTTTTCTCCTCATGATATAAAATCTATGTTTCTCGAAGTAATGTTGTTGTTCTATGACTCAAAAGCTTGCATTTATTATGCAGGTCTGCTGACTGCTATACATAAAGAATACTTAAGTATTGTGAATTATCGAGAGTTGCTTTTCAATGATTGTGGTGACCGTGTTGCTCAGTTGTTACATGTTCGATCCGTTAATCCCATTTTACAAAACCAAAAAGACAATGTTCACCAAGAGTTTCTGATTGTGAATACTCACTTGCTATTTCCTCATGATTCAAGTCTGTGTATAGTGAGATTGGATCAGGTATGTTAATTCCCAGCAGTACAAAAACCTTTCTTCTTATTCATTTTTTTGTAGCTTTCAATCCTAAAATTTGGCTTTCATTTGCCATCTTGTAGGTTTATCAAATATTAAAATATGTGGAACAGTATCAGAAAGAAAACAGACTCAAACCAATGCCTATTATACTCTGTGGGTGAGTTTATTGCTGTTTTTCCTGTGATGTTACTATCTACGAAAAACTAATAGACAAGGATACTGCATTGACACTGACACGTCACACTGACACATCAACGCTGATAATAATTTGGGAAACTGAAATAATTGAATGGTACAACCTGTGCCGGTGTCATGACACTGTCGGACACTAACACATGTTGAGCACTGGACACGTCTTCAATCTGAAGAGTGTCATTGCTACATAGGTTACTATTAAATGTTTAGTTCCTACATTCTATGTTTAGTACATAGGTTACTATTGCTACTGAATCAAATGTCCTTATAGTGTGAACTTCGTGTTCTATCTATTGCAGTGACTGGAACGGAAGCAAGCGTGGCCATGTTTACAAGTTCCTAAGGTCACAGGGATTTGTATCATCATATGATATTTCAAATCAATATACTGATAGTTATGCAGATGCACACAAGGTAAATATCTCACTATTAGTTTATTGTACTTGTGTTTCAATTGTTTAAAGCATAGTGTTAACAGATTTTTGTTTTGCTTGAATTTCCTATTGAACCAGCAGTGGGTTAGTCACCGAAATCATAGAGGAAATATATGTGGTGTTGACTTCATTTGGCTTTGCAATCCTAACCAAGCGCGTAAGCCTTTGAAAACAAGTTGGTCTGAAGCTGTATTTAGTATACTGAAGGTAGTTGTTACTCACTTACTCGCCTAGTTTTATATATTTTTGGTTGTCTTTTCTTTGTATTTTACTATTTTTATTTTTACTTTAAAAAGATTAAACACACTTTTTGCAATCCGTGATTCACAAAATTGATATGAGGTGCTGATAGCCATCCTCTGTTGTTGATTGGAGGTTTTAGTGTGATATTATTGTTTCTAAGTGCCAATATCTCTGCTATTGGGAAGCATAATAAAAATTTCTGGTTTACTTAGAGTTATAATGTCCAAACTTATCTGGACTGGAACAATTCATCACTTCCTTTTTTGTTGTGAAGAAGTAATGAGAATATATTTGCAGTATAGTTTTTGCTCTGATCTAATGCTAGTTCTTTGTTTAATTTTTCCTTTTCCCCCTTTTTCTTGTGGATTTCAGTTCCAGCTTCGAAAGGTGTCATTGTCTGAAGATGATGCATTTACCTTTCTGAAGGGTGACAACTATGCTGATTCTTCTGTGACATATTTTAGTTTTTCTGAAGCACTCCGTCAGGTACTTCATATCGTCTAATACATAGCAATAGAAAGTTCCAATCGCAATAGATAACAAGCTTGTAGCTTAATTTACACAGTAGACTCACTATCTCATAACTATCACAGGTAAAGTTATTTGGTGTGCCTTATGGATTATGCTTTCAACAGTTGCAAGATCTATGGAATCAAGCTGATGTAGATGGAAATGGTGTCATCGACTTCGAAGAATTCAAGGT
>Ga0099826_10000780_pt1 | contig 16909 bp, 9 predicted proteins | sample Mtrugardesep15_FD_76830 | JGI IMG/M metagenome (GOLD analysis project Ga0099826, IMG submission 76830) | Root nodule microbial communities of legume samples collected from California, USA - M. trunc garden sep15 | ecosystem: Host-associated > Plants > Roots > Nodule | place: USA: California... | reverse complement strand
TCTCTAATACTCACTCTCTCATTAGTTAAATCAATGTGGGTCATACACTTTGGAAATGAAACCCACATAAAGTGGTAGGACATACATTGATTTTATCCAATAAAAGAGTGAGTGTTAGAGAGAATGTCCAAAAGAGAGTGTTGCTAGCATTCCTCTTATAAATATGTCAACTTTTCGTTTTAATCCTTCTAATATTTTTCTTCTACTTTTAGTCCCTATAAACTTTTCAATCGCTACTTTTGGTTCCTATTTTGAAGTTAATTTTGGTATTTTTTTAATGAAATTATGCGGAAATGTGAATTTTTAACAAAACACAAATTAAATATGAATTTTTAACCGTAAAAAAATATAAAAATTCATATTAAATTCATGTGTTGTGAAAAAAATCTAATTTTTTGGGAAAGATTCTTATAATATTATGAATTTTTTCTTCAATATTCACAAAAATGAATTTTACATGTGTGTTTACTTTAAAGGAGTGACCAAAAGTGAAGATGAAATTTTTTTGAGGGACTAAAAGTTGAAGAATTTTTTTAGAGGGACTAAAACAAAAAGTTGACATATTTACATGGACCAAAAACATATTCAACCCAAATTTAAACCACTGAAAAAGATTTTTTGAAAATATTATATTTTTTTTACTCAAATAATTGTATGTTAGTGGTACAAAAAAGCTCCAAAAACGGGTTAACACAAGACTCAATCTTTCCAAAAGTTTGGTCCAAATCAAAAGCTCAAAGGTACAATAACATTTGAAAAAGAATTATGCTCTTCCCCCAACAAGTTTTGCTCCCATCCAACCAAAATAACCAAAATACCTTTGTGTGAGTTAACCAACACAACTGTTAATTCTGCCTTAGTTAACTCACGCTGCGTGACTTAAGTCACGCATGTGTATAATAAGTTGCGTGAGTTAACTCACGCAAATGCATAATAAGGTGCGTGAGTTAACTCACGCTGCGTGAGCTAACTCATGCAGAGGTTTAATGGTCAATTCAGTTGGGCGCGAGCGTTTTGTGTTGGTTAAAGAGCAGAATTCTTTGAAAAAAGGGTAAGAATTTTGAAAATTGTTGTTCACACTTTGAAAATGGCTAAAAAACACCTGTAAAACACTGAAATGCCCCTCGACAGTTAAGTGTGGCCCGCGTTATAATCCTCGGCAGTTAAGTGCCACCAGATCCATTGGCAGTTAACTACCGATGCATTCAATTATGTAAACAACATGTTCTACATAATAGTTTTCAAGCCATTTTCGGCCTATTTACTACCTGTAATTCAACCACATCAATTCCAGAGGCAATATAACTAATACACCATTTATAATCATTCATAAATAGGAACAATACATATTTTTTTACAATTGACCAAAATTAAATCAATCCGACATTTCGTTAAAATTACATGATTGTTTGAAATTTAATGTAACATTAAAGAATGTTTGAAATTAAACAACACATTACATATTTGTGTTCCGGTGAAATAAACATAGTTGTGCTCCTCCAACTTTGAGATTAGATACTGCATCACCGTCTTGTCACCTCTATTTGACTTCCATATTTGTTGACGTTCATTGTATACTTATTTGATATTTGTCTTGCAATCTTGTTGTTTGCTCTTCAAATTTAACAAAATATTTTTTGGGAGCACCAAACTCTTGGTCAAGTCGCGTACAATCTGCTTGTCATCCTCCTTTAATCTACCAACAAACATGTGTCCTTCTAAACTTGGCTCCATCTCATGGTTGTGAACTCCATTAAGAATGTCCAATCTCTAATCATTTGTTTGCCTACTAAGATATCCACGAACCATGAACATACACCCACATTTTCTTGAGCCTGTTGCCTCATGCTTCAACCTTTTTTTGGCACTTTGTGATCGCCACTCCTTTCATACACTAATTGCAACATTTGATTGATCAAATTGGATCTACATATAACAATTGTAAATCCCACCTATTTGCTTGATGACGTACCCAATTAAGCAAATCATCTTTATCTTTCCATTTAACTTCTTGGGAAAAAATGAGTCGTGTCAACTTCGTTGACATCAAGTGGGACATATGCATGTCAGTGTTTTTGCGAATACTGTTAGGAAAATTAACAAAAATAAACCAATTAAAATAATCAATACTTGTTTTTTACTTCAAAAGTGTGTTGAAACATCCTAAGATTGATGCTTCAATAATTTTGCACCAAAAAATGCAAAAGTTTAAATTTTTTAACGAGATGAATTACGTATGAATTTTTAAGTTATTAACATTTAAAAATTCATATTTTAAGAAGGGCTAAAAATTTGGTGCTTATACTAACCTCAATGATTTCAAACCCTAAAATCTAACTCAAAAATATTCAATTCATAGCGTTTGGACTCTTATTTCTCTTTTTGATAAACTCTTGTTTGCCTCTCACACCTATATCTCTCAAAATTGTCCTAAAAAGTGCATTTTATAAACATGAGTGCATTTTTATAAACTTAAACCAGAGAACTTTCCTAAGTTCCATTTGTAAAATAAAAACGAAACCCACTCTCCAGTCTGAATTATTTTTAGGGGACTTTGTTAATTATGATTGTCCATAAATAAAACTTTAAATAATTTTAAGTCTACCCTTCCTTAAAAAAAGAAACGCATCCATTTAATTAAATTAAGCCTTTTTCATCCGGATTCATACCTAAATTCTCGTAGTTTTGTGTGAATTTCAGATGATATTAATGATTTTGTATAAAAAAAACATTGGATGATATTAGTCATTTTTTTTGTAACCAAAATGTACCATAGTAAAAACAAAATCTAACAATGTAGTGCAGTAAAAAAAAAGAAAGAGAAAAGAATATAACAATGTACCATAAATTTTGTCAAAAAAAAACTATAAATGATGTACCATAGAATTTCCTTCAAGGGCAATTTTAAGAATGTTGTACACATTACGACAAGTAAAATCCAAAGGGTAATTTCGTCCATTACACTACGCTCTATTTTCTTATTTATCTCTCACTGTTGTTTCAATCGTTCCTAAAACCCAAAATTCAGATCTAGGGTTTTTCTTCCTCCAAGAACCAGAAGCCGCAAATTCTTCACGTTTTCAAAGGTAACCCTAATCCTAATCAATTCGATTTTCTCTATCTTCAATTCTCACTATCTGAAGCTGAACACGCTAAACCTAATCCTAATTAACAGGGAAAAGAATATGGGTGAATTGAAAGATACCGAGGTTTACGAGGAAGAGCTTATTGATTACGAAGAAGAAGATGAAAAAGCTCTTGATTCTACTAAACCCACTACTGAATCCGTCAAAAAGTTAGTTTTTTTTCTTCTTCTTCTTTTTATGGAATCTAATTTTGTGTTTTTGTACATAATTATCAATAATTGTGATTTGTCGTGTTGTTATGCTTCATTCATGTCTTTTTGTTTAGTAAAGTTTCGTACCTGATAGTGGTTTATAAAATTTATTTTATTTTATAGGATAATTAATATATAATGATTTTAATTTGATGTTGTTCAAATTTTTAATAGATTATAGATATAATTTAGGCCATGAATCAAAAAAGTCAAATGTTTTTTATAAATAGGACCGGAGGGAGTAGTTCGTATTTTGTTTCTATCGATGTTAACTGGTTCTGTTTAAGGGAGAGATGTTGATTGGCCTGGATTTGGTGCACTAAAAAATTTAGTAGTGAATTTAGTAAGGATTTTGATTCAATTTGAGTCATTGAATGGGATAAGGCTTGATTGTGGTTGTTGTTGTCGAGTCATTGGATAAAGACCAGACAACTTAGTAGGACTTTAGTAAATTGGATTCCAAAGAGTGTAAACTTTGAATGCCAGTTGTCGGATCCTTATCTCCGCTATATGCGAATTGCAGTGAGCTAGTTATATCTTTATGTTGGTTTTTTTATTTGTAGTAATTAGTATACTGGTTTTTGCTAGGGAACAAGTATTTATTACATGTTTCATTAATAAATATGGTTTAAGTAAGGAACGATGTGATAATGTATGGCAAGTAGTAAAAACAACTCTTATTTGTGAATTATGATATGATATTTTAGTTAGTAAACAGTTATTAAAAGAGTGAAATTGTGGTAGAGTGAGTGGCCTTTGGCTGCACAACATTTCCACAATGTTTCGTTTTTCGATAGCGGTAGTTGAGGTTGCTGTTATGGACAGACAAACATGGCCATTACAATCTCACACTGGCTAATACACATCTTTACCTGCCCCACCTTCCCAATATACCAAACAATGCAACAACCAAGCCTTAACCCATGATACTAATATGTATGTCTGAATGGCTTGAAAGCAGGAAACTCTTTTTCGCGAATGAGTTCCCCTGCCCAGCCTTTCATAAATTGTTATTAGTGTATTTGATGTCAGAGGAAGTGGTGCGCCTTCGGTTGTTTATTTACCTGTTTGAATGCTATTTTGATATTTTCCTGATTTGCACTTCCAAAACGTTCCTTAATTTTCGTCGCTTTTTGAGTTTCTTGTCCTCACTCTGTATTTTCTTTTGTGGTGCAGGGGCTACGTTGGGATCCATAGTTCGGGATTCCGAGACTTCCTGTTGAAACCAGAGCTTCTCCGAGCCATTGTAGATTCAGGGTTTGAGCATCCTTCAGAAGGCAAGTTTTACTATATGCTGCCATTACATGATTCAGTATAGTCAAATGAGTTCTACAGACTTCTTATGTTTTGGGCTTTGATTAAATTGTCCTTTACTTTCTAGCATGCCTTTGTTTATATGTACTCATGTCATTTTATTTCCATTGTATTGATGCTGATTTTGTTTATATGTACTCTCATGTCATTCTATTTCTATTGTATTGATGCTGATATCGTCTACTTTCTGTCACCCTTCTCAATATATTTTACACTAATTAAATCTTTCTAATCAACATAAAGAACTGCTGACACTAACTGAATCTTGCTAATCAACATAAAGAACAGCTCACACATGAACAGAAAAGAAAAGAACAGCTGACACGAACAGAAAAGAAAAGAACCACATAACACCAAGTCTATTAACTCTACCAAAGGGAATTCCCTTTCTTAACTCTTACTACAGTGCAACAAACAATTTACTAAATAACTCTTCTCTTTCCCTCTCATCTGTATATAAGTTCTCATACAATCATTAGTTCCCTAGCTCCCTATTCTGTCTTCTAGAATAAACTTTTGATAACAGACATTGTCCCTAATAGTCAAGTTCCATGGACTAATTTTTCAGTGATTTCTTAAGGCTGTCTCTTTTACTTCTTTGGGGGGGTGGCTTATTGATCATTGTATAATTTTGTCCTTTTATCACAACTCCTCCACCAAATTATTATTGTTACAGTGAAGATGAAGATGAATTTCACATTTTCATCTATGACCAAACACATGTTTTTTGTTGCTTGTTAATCTTCATAGTTCTCATCTATCTATGTTTTGTTTCATCATCATCATTATTATTATTATCATTGTTATTCACTATTCTCTAATCCTGTTTTTTTTTTTTCTTTTCTTTTTCAATTAATCAGGTAATCACTACTAGCATATTATGAATACATCACAAAAATTGGTTGTTAAACCTTTACATTAAAAGGATCTGGCAGATCATATATACTTACTGAGGATTCGTCCACTACAATTTTCTTTGCTTCTTCATTAGTGCAACACGAATGCATCCCCCAAGCAATTTTAGGGATGGACGTCATTTGCCAAGCAAAATCTGGGATGGGAAAGACTGCTGTTTTTGTTCTGTCAACACTTCAGCAAATTGATCCTGTTCCTGGTCAGGTTGCAGCACTTGTTCTTTGCCACACAAGAGAACTGGCTTATCAGGTATTTTTCCATTAATTTGAATGTAATATATCTCGAATGTTTTGCAAAAGCAATATGTTCGCTGATTGCTAATCTTGAACTACCTTTGGTTCCAATACTCACTATCACAAGCATATATATTTACATGTGCATACTTAGCTTATGCTTTATTTATCCAGATTTGCCACGAAGTTGAGAGGTTCAGCACATATCTTCCAGATATAAAAGTTGCTGTTTTCTATGGTGGTGTCAACATCAAGGTTCACAAAGATTTGCTCAAGAATGAGTGCCCACACATTGTTGTTGGAACACCTGGGAGGATTCTTGCCCTGACTAGAGATAAGGATCTTGGTTTGAAGAATGTGAGGCATTTTATACTTGATGAGTGTGACAAGATGCTGGAATCACTCGGTCTATTTCTTCCTCCTTGTCTCCTTAATTTGTGTGTTTTGCCAAATGTGCATATGCGATTTCTTATAAAATCCTGCTTTTCTTATTTCTTATTATATTTGACCTTTGCAGACATGAGAAAAGATGTGCAAGAGATTTTCAAATTGACTCCCCATGATAAACAAGTGATGATGTTTTCGGCTACACTCAGCAAGGAAATCCGACCTGTTTGCAAGAAATTCATGCAAGATGTAACATTCTACTCCCACTGGTCTCAGTTATAAGGAAAACTAACTAACTGCACACATATTAAGAATAGTAGTTAACCTCGTTTAATTTTCTTGATGTATTAAAAAATATGATTGCATTTCTATAATTACCCTTCATTTTCATTTAATTTTGTATGGGATTAAATATTATTTTGAGAGCATCATCACCAAATATGAATTTTTCTTGCTTATATTTGAGACCAGAGTAGTATTTATGTGGTGGTTTTTGGACCGTATATGCAAGAGCTTCTTTGTCATTCCTGTTATTTGTTTCAACTCCTGTTATTTTCACATGACATTATTGCCATATTTTTTTAATATCATCATTTTTTTTTGATTAAATGCATTTTGCCATATTTTTTGAATGTCATCAATTTTTTATTGTTTACATCCATTTTGTTGATATTATGTGGTCATATTTGTGATACGTTTTGACTTTTTGATCCTTTTTCTGTATTAAGTTCTAAATAATATGTCTCATGTTATTTCAGTCTCACATCATTCCCATTTTTTGTTGAATGTCATCAATTTTTTTTTTGTTTTAATGCATTTTACTGATTTTGTGTGGTCAAATTTGTGATAAGTTTTGACTTTTTGATCCTTCTTTGTATTAATTTGCAAATAAAATGTTTTATATACCAAAATAACTGAGTTTTTATTTTTTTAATGTATGTTATCTTTATATTCTCATTCATAATCTTTTTCCTCCAGCCCATGGAAATTTATGTTGATGATGAGGCCAAATTGACTCTTCATGGTCTTGTTCAGGTGCGTTTTGTGGGCTTTATTTATTCCCGTTATTGTTGATATCTTTCTGTCTACTAATTTTTACTTAATTGTCACCCTTTTCAGCACTACATTAAATTACAAGAGCCAGAGAAGAATCGTAAGCTGAATGATCTTCTTGATGCTCTTGACTTCAACCAAGTTGTTATTTTTGTCAAAAGTGTTAGCAGAGCAGCAGAATTGAACAAGTTGCTTGTTGAGTGTAACTTCCCATCAATATGCATACATTCTGGAATGTCACAGGAAGAAAGGTATTTATAAGTTCTTTTGAAATTAATGCCATATATGCGTAGTGTTATGTACTCTCAACGCTTTAAGCTGATTTAGGATTTGATAGCATCATAACGTTATGTTTTGTTCTTGGTATATGTTTTATTTGCTGGATGTCTGTTAAACAGGACATGGTTGCCTGTTACTATATTTTTAGCATTGGTAAACATGGTGTTAAAACCGAAATATTGACTATTCGTGAATCATATTATGCAAGATTATCTCTTGGGCAGTTTTGAAAGCTGATCTAATTACCTATAGTATCAAGTAAGAGATTGCATTTTTTATATTGGTGTCATGCACTTGCAGCAATTGTCATCGAGAAAACTATTATTCTAGGACTCTAGATTGAAACCTTTTGATGATCAATTTTGCACTTTCCAAGTACAATTAGAGTTCATTATATCCTAGGCTTCATTGCATTCTTAGATTCTTTGAACTTTAAAAGTTGATGCTAGTTATAATTCTGCTTGTTAATTGTTCTTATCAAGTTATCATGTACAAGTAGATGCTCTTGTTGAGTGTGTTACTCACTCTAGCATTGAGAAATCTCTATTAGTGTGTTACTCACTCTAGCATTGAGAAATCTCTATTATATTTTGAGGAGTTATAATGTAGAGTAATGTTTAGTGGTGCAAAAAATCTTGAACGAGTTTCGACGAACAAGTAACCACATCCTATGTATTGTGGTAGATGTCCTCGTGTTGCATAATTAATTTTTATTTAAAATAATTTTAACTCCAACCATCCCATGTATTCTGGCAAAAAGGGAGTTATTCTATTATCTTTCTATCTATTAAAAAATGGGAGTTATACTGTTAAGTGCTTTAATTTAAGCTTTTGTGGAATTTCGCACATGGGTGGTTAGCACCACATAGCACTGCTCTTAATGTATATGAATATTCATCAATCCAGCTGTCCATTCATTCCACAACTGAACATTTTCTTGATGCGATTCGTTCCTTGTTACTTCAAGCTAATGCCTCTTTAAAATAACGGGGAGATGTAATCCTTACTCCAGGTTATTTAATCAACCTTAAACCATATTTTGTGCTAAATAACCAGACTCCGCCTTCAATTTCAGTTTTGGTGAATCTACATGTAAACTTCCTATGTGTTTTTGGTTGTATTTGTTTTGTATTTTATTTATGTTATTTCTCTAGGAAAAGACTAGCGTTAATGAAACTGTCCCACATTTTCTACCTTCTTTGGATCTCAATTAAATCCTGATCCAACATCTTTACATTCACCACACTAGCCTCCATCTCATCCGGTAGCTCCAGTTTATAAGCCACTTCACGGTTCACTGCTAAATTTTGTAGCGTTGATAATAAGATGGACTTAATGTCTGATTAGGTCTCTGCATTGGTGACTTTATTTTTTATGGTTGTAGCTTTATAAACCCATTCCCCTTCCTGCAAGTTAACCTCCATCCTGTGCATGTTTGCATAGTGGCTTGTTTGATCTTGTGCTTTAAGTAGGTTGGTCCTAATCTCATCAGTAATTCGTCTCTTTGCTTAGCAAGTCTGTTCACTACTTCCAGCTTAGAAGGTATAGTGGTGACCTTAAATTATAATGGGGGGAGCGGACTGGATATGGTTAGCTATTTTGTTAAACCTAACGGTGACAACCCTTCCAGAAGTTTCAAGATCTTACTTGCAAATTGGGAAAGATAGATATCCATTTACTGTTTGAAGAGGGTGTTGTTTCTAGGCATAGTTATAAATAAATTGTGGATTGTGGCACATTAACTGAAACCAACAATTTATAATGGGTCACTGTTCTAATTTATTTTAATGCATATAAATCAGTCTTACTATACTAAGATGGCTAGTTGAGCCAGTAATCGGACATGTGGCCTGTCCAAGCCCCACTTCAGGTCTGACAAGCCAACAAACCAGAGTAACTAGTTAGACTCCATTGAGCTTAGTTACCAGCCACTGCTCCTCTGCCATTGATAAATATGATTTTAGAAAGATCTCTTATTTCTTTTATTAGCAGATTCATTGAGAAAAGTTACCATGCACCATTCCCCTGCCATTGATAACTATGATTATAGGAAGATCTTTTATTTCTTTTATTAGCGTAGATTTATTTTCTCTTAATTGTACAACTTGTTTTTATTTTTTTTACTATCATGACAGATTATCTTCTATTAATTTTAGGGTAAAAACTAATAGATTTTTTATTTTGGTGAAAAATTAAGAGAATCTATGATAGTTGTGTCCTTGTATAAAGTTCAGTAATATTTCTCTTTTCAAGTTGCATTCTTAATATTTTTCCGCGACGACACGTCTGTTTCAGATTGAAGCGATACAAGGGCTTCAAAGAGGGGAAGCAAAGAATTCTCGTGGCAACAGATTTAGTAGGGAGGGGGATTGATATTGAGCGTGTTAATATAGTCATCAACTATGACATGCCTGATTCTGCTGATACCTATCTTCACAGGGTAAGTGCTTGATTGAACAATTTTATAACAATCGAGTATGGTATGCTTACCTGCTACCTCCTTGTAAAAGACCTTTGTCCCTTCTATCTTTATATGCTTATTATCAACATGTGTGAATCGGTAGGTGGGTAGAGCTGGTAGATTTGGCACCAAGGGGCTTGCAATTACATTTGTGTCTTCTGCTGGTGACTCTGAAGTTCTTAATCAGGTTAGTTATGAACATAATTTTTTATTTTTTTTATCTTCTCATTTGCATTGAGAAATTGGAGGGGAATAGGACCCTTTTTTGCCAACAATGCTTTTATTAACAAATAGCTAAACTTTATTTTCAGGTGCAATCTAGGTTTGAGGTTGATATAAAGGAGCTTCCTGAACAAATTGACACCTCCACATACAGTAAGATACTTTTTCCTAGTAGTTTATGGTTTTAATAGTTTGAGTAGATGCACCAAGTTTATTAGAACCGGAAGTTTTATGAGTAGTGCATAAATGAAGTTGATCGCAACTGCAAGTGTGGTGTTGATATGAAATTTATCGCAACTGCCAGTGTGATGTTTGTATATAATATAATATATTAAAGTTGATCAGAACTGCAAATAGTTTGCATACTTAAAAAGAGACACATGAAACTGAAGCAGAAAATGTTTATTTCATTAATATTTTTCACAAGCGTGATGCTTTATAATAGGTTTTATCTTGGTCACAAATGTAACATTTTTTTGTTTACTGCAGTGCCTAATTGATTAAGTTTCGGGACGCGATTCGGAGCATAATGCAAAAGATCTGTTGCCAACAGGGGATGGATTTGTTGGCGTCATAAATTTCAGTGTTTTGAAAGAGAATATTTAACGAAAGATATTCTTTAAACTGTAATGAAAAATAGGGAATTCGAATGGCTCCTGAGTTTTTGGGAGAAGACTATATCAATTATTCCATGTTTTGTATGCTCCTGCATCTGTTTTTTTATTCAGACAGACAAATACAATGTAGGGTCAGTGTAGCTTATTTGTATTTTAACGACTTTTTTAGTAGTTGCTCACCGTTGTTCACGATGTTAATGTTTTTACATTAAAATTACTTTAATCCCCCCTAAAGTATAGTACTTTTGTCGTGATGGGATATTTTGTAGATGAATATATTATCACTGCTTGTTTAAGGCTCTAGTGCATATATGCCATTGGTTTTAGAAAAGTTCTTCAATGCAAATGTGTTATTATAATTTTACTGTAGCAGTTACTGCCCTGTAAAAAAAATTTGTTGAAGTTTTTCACTGCTTGTGATTTTGATCAATTAATGACTTTTTTTGAATTAAGGGTCAACTTCACATACGCAGAACAAATTTCTTAACAAAATGATCCTGTAAGATTTTGGTGGATTCTAGGATAAACGCTCAATTAAGTCCTCATCAGTTAAATCTCAAAATACCATTGGATTTTATTGATGGTTCAGTTATAAAGACGAGGACATCTAGTGCCACACATAATCTGTTCTCTACAACATTTTACAATATTTTATTCGTTACTTTTTTTATTTACAATTTCTTCTCTATTCTCCCTTACCATTACTAGATCTTCAACCAATTCAATGAATCACAGAATTAGGTAAATGTGATGGGGGATTTTGTTTTTCTTGTTTACCATTCATTGCTTCCTTCTTTCTTTCCCTTCTCTTTTTCTCACCCCTTCTCACCAAAGTTACACCCCCACCCCTTCTATGTCCATCCTTTTCATTACTAGATCTTCACATTCTCTCAGTCACAAACATATATGGATATATTCTTTCAAACATCACTATGCATTTGGTTAGATTTCAGACCGGCGTGTATAGAGAAACATTTTGTTGGAAGAGGTCAACCCCTTAAATAGATTCCAATTTTGATGAGATTAGTCTCTACGGCTGCCAAGGGGATACCTTTGGTTTAAAAGAAAATCGACACTTCACGAAAGATTAAGACTATGAAAGCTCGTGGACGCCCTTTGGTGGTCCAAGCGGAAGATTACACACAACCATTATTTGTTAGAGACTTTTGAAATAACTTTAGATGTTGAATTCCAAAGTTAAGTTTCTCTAAGTAAATCTCTTGAACCTTGTTGGTGGAAAGATCAGTGAAAAATTCAAATTTCTTTGCCGTAAATGTTTGAGAACCAACCAACTCATCCTAAAAAGTCCAAAATAATTTTCTTGTATAGACTTTTTATCCATGCGATATAAAGTCCGCAAATCCTGAAAATTTCTTCCTTTATTATAACGTGCATCAAAAGCTTTGTTATACTGTGTTGCAAACTTGCTCAAGGGTGCACCATAATTCAAAAAATCCTTAAAGAAATTTATTCATGCGTTCACTCCTTTGAGTATATGACATGCCATCATGAAAGTTGTTACTATATAAGTAAGATCCATTTTGCTCCAAAATAGTATATCTTCTGAAGTCGTTAATTTTCTTGTAATCAGTATTTATCAATTATTGCTTCCCAATTAAATCTTCAATGGTGATTGATCCGAGAACATCAAGGTACTAGAAACACAAGAAAATGGTGGTTTCATTTGAGTTGTTTTTGAAATGACAACTTTACGGTGTTGCAAACCAATTTCCCTTGATATGCCATTGACAAGACTGAATTTATGTTTGGGAAGGGGGAATTTGTTTTTGTTTTCTTCAGCAATGTCTTTTGCAAATACGAGGCAAATATAGAGTTGCTAGCTTTTCTTGTTTAAGTTTTGTTGCATAAGGGTTTTTGCCTATTGTATAAACTTGGATGTTAAATACATCACTTGTGCTAGTGTAAGTATGACAAATTTAGTGTATTTAGTTTTTGGAAATACAAAGAATTATGTGAAGTGTTGTAAAGTTATTGTTATATCATCGATGAATATTATATCCAAGATGTCATCACAATCCTCCTCTACATCAATGTGAGTTTTCTTTCCAAATCAATTTTAAATTGGAAGCTTAACTCTTTAGGATGAATCCATACCGAGTTGGTAATTTCTTTAGTAATTAATCAAGATGAATCAACTACAAAACTACAAGATGAATATATTCTTTGTTTTTTGTGTAGTAAATTTGCTGCCATCTTTTGTTGAACTTTTGTATGACAGCTAGACAGAGCAATAATCAATGTTTTTCATATGAATCAATAGTTAAATTTTTATATTTTCTGAAACTTTCTTTTTCAGGATCGTGGTACGCTACTACACATGAAGTTAGAAACATCTTTCTTTTGAGCTTGCTGTTTTGTACTTTATGTATTGTGAAACATCTAAACTTGTATGTTAATGTTGCAAGGGGGAATACTATATAAGATAATTCTTGCTTTTATTACTGTCATTTTATTATTTTAGAACTTGTAACTTTTGTATGAATCTAGTTGGTGATTGACGAATGATATGTTCAATCCTTGTTATTTGTTTTCCCTACAATCAAATGCAATTGCATATGAATTTTTTTACTAGAGATTGGCTATGAATTAGCTACCAAACGGTTACATTTTTTAATTGTTACTAATAAGACTCTTAAGGGTCACTAAAATCAATTAGTAACACAGACTTTACCTAAAATTCATCAAATGTTACAACATCTAAATAGTAACATTTGTTTTTGATTTAGTTACCATTTTCAAGTGTTACTAAATCTCATGCATGTTGTAGTGGTAGACAATGAATGCATCTAATTGTTCCAATGACAAATTGTGTAAGAAACTTATCATATGAAATATTGCTTACTAATTGTATGCTAGGTTAAATTTTATGATAAACTAATTTTTCCCTTTTATTTTTCTTTCTATTTGTTATGTTTTCAGAATAATGGATATGCCATGGTGGAGTTCTATTAATATGAACCAATGTGTTCATGTCAAAGGACCTAACAAAATCAAGGACATGTTGGAGTTCATCTTTCTACATATTCTATCATCTATGGAAACAAAGAAGCCATACAACGGATGTGCGATATATCACAAAATTGGAAGGATAATTGGAAAATGATTCATCGTTTGAACTTCAACAATATATAGTTCGTTTTGATGAATGAGCAATTTCGACAATTTTGTCAGGTGTGTTTTATTCAAACGCGGTTCTTCTCCCATTATAATTCTAATATACCACCGTTACGGAGCTAACAAAGTGAATCGTGTTTTATTGAAAGAGGTCATACACTATGACACTTCACATGGAGTAGAAGAGATCAAAGTCATCCACCAGCTCAAACTTTGGTCCTTAAAAAAATTAAGGACTTGTCGGAGTACATCTTTCTAGTTTCTACATATTCTACCATTTATGGAAACAAAAGCCATCCAACGAATGTGTGGCGTATCAAAATATTGGAAAATGATTTGTTGTTTGAACTTTAATAGTTCTTTTTGAAGAATGACTGATTTTGACAAGTTTGTGAGGTCTATTTTATCCGATTATGGTTCTTCTCTGATTATAATTCTCGTATAGAACCATTACGGAGCTAAACGCAATACGAGTCAAGTTTTATTGAAAGAGGTCATACACTATGACACTTCACATGGAGTATAAGAGATCAAAGTCATCCACCAGCTTAAACTTTGGTCCCTAAGTTTTTTATATCTGCTCCTCACCTCACTAACTTGCAACAACTTTAATTGTATGGATTAGTTGTTACATAGACGCTTACCAATGATGTCTTTACATTTAAATTTCGAGACATCATAATTTTATCAAACTAAGATGGAGACAACATGAGAGTGAAAATATCTATCACAAAGTCAAGTTGAGGTAAAACGAAGTTAATTTTGCAGGATGTGTGTGCTTGTGTCAAACCACAGAATCCGTAGCTTGTTTGAAAGGGCAGTGAGTAATGATATGCTTGGATAAATCCAAACATATTGACATATGTTGAATTGAATTCAAGGAATTGTGGAAAGGGAACCGAAATAATCAACCACTTCATGGTTTGATTCATTCTTTTTCTGCTCTTATGTTACATTTTGAGTTAGGATACTATCATTTTCATACTTTTTTTCTTTCTTTTCATTAGTGATGGTTTTAATTTGTAGACCAATTAATGATTTTTGTTTGGAGAAAGAATTATTTGCTATCAAAACAAATGAATGCTTTATAGTTATATTTCTTTGTTTGTGTTGGATGTTTATGCAATTTATACGATAAGATGTTATTAAAATTTTGTTGTGTATGAAACTGATTTGAGAGATGCATAGGTCATATTTGAAATTTGTACTCATAAAGTTCTAAAAAGTGTAGAGAATAATTATATTGGTAATATGCAAGAGATGGTGAACTCAACTATGACACAATAGTAGAGTTTTAAACTTGTGAAATCAAATTTAGTGACAGTTAACAAGTTAACAATTCAATGCAATCTTCATTAACATATTTAGTCACATAATTAATACGGTATATGAATAATAGATTAACACAGTCTAAGATTTAGTTAGATTCTAATCTTCTATATATAGAATTCTTGTAATAAACTCTATTATCAATCAATATACAATTTCTTCTTTGTTTAATTTTGTCTTCTTTCTCTCTAATCTTCTGCATTTTCTTCGTCTTTTATCATCATGGTAATGAACTTCATGATCGTATCAGAGCTCTTATGAGCTCTGCCACGCATCGTAAAAGGTTTTCACCAAAAAAGAGCCTAAATACAAGGAAGAATCGTTAAAAGGCAGCATTCAGACAAAAGGTAAAAGACTGAGTAATTATTGGCATTCTAAACACATAAGGGCATATTCAGACAACCTTGAATAGGATATCCTTAAGAATAAGAGATCTGAAACATTAACATTGCCATTGTCATTGCTGTTACTATTTTACCAGAATAGGTAGTAAGTACCTTATGTTAAGAATCAAACCAATTCGATCATGTGATGATCGGTTGCACCATCATCTACTATCCATGCTTGACTACCTTTATTTGTACTACAAGAAAATACATGATTTATACCTTCAATATGCTTCACAGAACCTTTTGTGTATCGTGCAAATCAGCATCTAACTTGTGCGCAGATTCATTTTCCGCAGCAGGTTGTTCAAAAAATCCTGCATTCATCTCTAGTGAGGCATGTTCAGCTCTTTCTTCTTCTCCATTCCTTGCAACTGGTACCTCTTTTTTAGTACTGTCCATTTGCTCATCACAATCTTCTTCACAAATGACATTATTCACAGCTGAAATATTTTCCCTTTGGATTAGATCAAGGAGGGAAACCGTGCTCTTCTTAGAACAAGTTTCTAAATGTATCTTCATCAAATGTATTTAGATGAAGTCCAATTTAAATATATATATCCAACGTGTTCATGTTTGTTATAGACTTGAATTCTGTTTTACATCCAATTTGCATCTACGGAGCTCATTTTTACTTTTTATGCTCTTCAAGCTTAACTAAATAATAAATGGTATAATGCCGCTGCCTAATATCTGGTTTTATGGAAAACTATAATTGTGAAAGTTATTGAGTATTGAAGGGTGGGCAAAAAAACTAAAAACTGAACTGAACCGCCGAATTGAACCAAAAAAACAACTGAACCCTTGCTAACAGTTCTGAAACTGAACTGAAACAGTTCAATTCTATTCGAAACAGTTCAGTTCAATTCTATAACTAAAATTCAATTTCATTTGTTTTTTTTTTCTTCATATTTTTACCTCAACTTTCACAATTTATAAATATAACACGTCGGGATAAGTTACATTTAGCCTATCACTCAAGTGAGGACAATAAGGTCTTGGAACGAATATATTATATGATGTCGAGTACAACTAATTAAATACTTATATTTAAAGATGAATAATGATAAAGTTCTTATCATTAAGCTAACCACTCATGAAAATGTTTTTACTTTTTTTGTAACTACCGGCGTTCAGATGGACAATCTGTGTCCGTGTGTTCACTTTTTTTATTTCTCTAATACGTATAAACCACGACCAATAGTTTTTTATGAAATTTTCAGTACTTAAATAAAAATTAC